>Ga0210394_10000209_pt1 | contig 141196 bp, 115 predicted proteins | sample IncBWC12MmetaG_FD_160121 | JGI IMG/M metagenome (GOLD analysis project Ga0210394, IMG submission 160121) | Forest soil microbial communities from Barre Woods Harvard Forest LTER site, Petersham, Massachusetts, United States - Inc-BW-C-12-M | ecosystem: Environmental > Terrestrial > Soil >... | reverse complement strand
TTTGGGTGGCGAGGGATTGGGCTTCTTTTTGGGCATGGTAGTGGCAGAAGTGGGGATGGCTGGCGATGCGCGGGGTGCGGCAACGGCGGCCGTCGGAGAAGGTGAACAGACACAGGGATACGCGGTCCTTTTTGCTGAGAGAAGGCATGGAAGTCTCCTTAGAATGAGTTTTGGATTTGTTGGAATTACGGAAAAAGAAAGAGCGCAGGCAAGAGTGCCTGTGCTACTAAAACAAAACGCCCCGGCTGGAGCCGGGGCGCAGCGGTCTAAGGAGATATTGTACCGCAGCGGTAACATGGGTCAAGGAAAGAATCTGGGGCAAGAGAAAGAAAAGTTACCCCGCACGTAAAAAGCGAAGTGTGCGGCGCACGGCCACTCCAACCACAGCGCCAATTTCAATAAGAACATTTCTTTGAGTGCGCTTTGCTTCCTCAACAGCAGCAGCGAGGTCTTCCGCGGAATTACGGTCAGGATCGAACTTTGTCGGGGTCTCATATGCGCGCTGGCCGGATTGTGCAAGCGGGTGGGATACCGAATGAATAAGCGATTCTCCGTTTATGAAGAACATAAGAGGCAGCAAAAGTAAAATGCACATTATCAACTCCGGACTCACACGGTTCGGGACTGTGCAGATCGCGTCGCATATCCCGAAGAACTTCTCGCCAATTCCAACGAATTTTATCTTAAATTGCTAAAGGTTCAAACCGTAATGTTGGGAACCGGCCCCAGTGCCTGGTTAGTTGGATAATCTGAAGCTGACGGCCGGTGAACGACAGGTTACTTACGCGGGCAAGACGGGAACGAAGATCGGCGAAGATCGCGGGGTTAGCCGGCGGCGGCTTCGCTGGCTTCGGCTATTTTGCGGTGTTCGCGGATGAGGGCGATGAGGGCTTGGGCGGCGCGGGGGAGGCTGCGGTCGCGGCGGTAGACGAGGCCCAATTCGCGCCAGAGATCGAGGCCTTCGACGGTGAGGAGCTTGACCTCGCCGGCCTTCACGTAGTCCTTGGCAAAATTTTCGCTGATGATGGAGATACCGGCGTCGGCGGCGACGAAGCGCTTGATCATGCCGATACTGGGCAATTCCATGGCGACGTGAATGCGCGCGCGGTAGGGACGGAAGAGTTTGTCGAGGACCTGGCGGGTGAATCCGGTACGAGGAAAAATGAGCGGCTGCTCGGCGACTTCGGCCAGCGTGATTTTCGAGCGATTGGCTAGGGGATTTTTCGTGCTGACCATGAAGCGCAGGCGATCCTTGGAAATGTGATGCATCTTCAAGTTAGGAGATTTGATGGGCAGGGAGACGATGCCCACGTCCACCGAGCCGTCTTCCACGCGCTGCAAAATCTTGTGGCTAAAGTTGCGGTAAATGCTGATGTGCACCAGCGGGTAGCGGCGCTGAAATTCGGCAAAAATATCGGGCAGCAAGTACAGACAGGTAGCTTCGTTGGCCCCGAATACGATGGGACCTTGCACGACGTTGCCGCGATCGGCGACGACCTGGATCGATTCATCGCGCAAACGGAGGAGCTTTTCCGCGTATTCGAAGAGAACTTCACCAGCGGGAGTTAATTCCACGGATTTCGCGGAGCGATCCAGAAGCTTGGCCTTGTAGGCTTGTTCGAGCTGGCGGATTTGCGCACTGACTGCGGATTGCGAGCGGAATACCTTCTGGCCCGCGCGAGAGAAGCTCTTTAGCTTGGCGACGAATACGAAAGTAGTGAGTTGATCGAAGTCCATAAGCAGTACGCTGGGCGGGAATTATAACGGATTCTCGCCGCTAAAAGCGGAACTATTGTCCTCCCTTTCACGCATGAAGCGCGGCTTGCGAAACCGGGGCGGCAACGGGTGACGGAACCATGCCGTGACGGTGCTTGAGCTGGGCCAGGATGGGTTTCCAAGTGGCTTCCACCGTGCCTTGAAAATGGACAGGCTGCACGCGCACCAAAGGCAAGGTTACGCGGCGCGAAAGCAGTCTTGCGGCGCGGGGACTTGCGGTGAAGTGGACATGCTCTTCGAGGGCGCGGCGCAGCCAAAGCTCCTCGTTGGAATCCAGATCAGCGAGCGAGACGAAATCCTGGTGAAGCACGTCTTCGGCTTCCGCGCGCAAAACGTAGGCGAGCCCGCCAGTCATGCCTGATCCAAAATTGAGGCCGAGCGGGCCGAGAATGATGGCTACGCCGCCGGTCATATATTCGCAGCCGTGCTGGCCGACGCCTTCGACGACGGCGAGCGCGCCGCTATTGCGCACGGCGAAGCGTTCTCCAGCGCGGCCGGCGATGAAGAGCTGGCCGGAGGTGGCGCCGTAAAGAACGGTGTTGCCGGCAAGAACGTCGCCGCGGCGGGAAGCGGCGAGGCCTGCGGAAATCGAGATTGTTCCTCCCGAGAGGCCTTTTCCGACATAGTCATTGGCTTCGCCGGTCAGGTTTAGCGTGACGCCTTCGGCGAGAAATGCGCCGAAGCTTTGCCCTGCGGAACCGTGGAAGGCTTGCTTGATTTCGTCAGCCGTGGCGAGACCCTTATTCCGCCGGCGCACCAACTCGCCGCTGAGGCCGGTGCCGACGCTGCGATCGGAATTTTGGATGGGCTGAGACTCGTTCTGCAAGGCGATCGAGGCATTGAAATGAACGTAATCTTCGAGCGCGGTTACGTGGAGGCCGGGCTCTTGCTGCGGGGCAACGCGATTGGATTCCGAGATGGGAACGATGAGCAACGGATCCATTCCGGAACGCGCACCGAGGCGGTCGTACCAGCCGGTGAGTTCGCTCAAGGAACGCACGCCGAGTTGCGAAAGGCGGTTGCGAACTTCTTCGGCGAGCGAGCGGAAGTAGGCGATGACCATTTCCGGTTTGCCCTGGAATCGAGAGCGAAGCGTTTCGTCCTGCGTGGCGATGCCGACGGGACAGGTATTCAAATGGCACTGGCGGGCCATGACGCAGCCGATAGCCAAGAGCGAAGCGGTGCCAAAGCCGAATTCGTCTGCGCCGAGGATGGCGGCGAGCACGATGTCGCGGGCGAATTTCAGGCCACCGTCCACGCGGAGAGAGAGGCGTGAACGGAGGCCCGCGCGAACCAGCGTGTCGTGCGTTTCGCGCAAACCGATTTCCCAGGGCAAGCCGGTGTTTTTGATGGAGGTGAGCGGCGAGGAGCCGGTGCCGCCATTGTGGCCGCTGATGGTGATGACGTCCGCGCCGGCTTTGGCAACGCCTGCGGCGATAATTCCCACGCCGGCGCCGGAGACGAGCTTTACGCCAATGCGCGCGCGGGGATTCACGGCGCGCAGATCGTGAATCAACTGGGCGAGGTCTTCGATGCTGTAAATGTCGTGATGGGGCGGAGGAGAAATCAGAGGCGTTCCGGGCGTGGCGTGGCGAATGCGCGCGATGTATTCGCTGACTTTCTTGGCGGGGAGCTGGCCGCCTTCTCCGGGCTTGGAGCCCTGGGCCATTTTGATTTCGATTTCCTGGGCGTGAACCAGATAGTCGGTGGTGACGCCGAAGCGCGCGGAGGCGACTTGTTTGATTTTGTTTGCCGCGGCGGGTTCGTAGCGGTAAGTGTTTGGGTCCTCGCCACCTTCGCCGGTGTTGCTGCGGCCGCCGAGTTCGTTCATGGCCAGCGCTAGAGTGCGATGCGCTTCGGGGCTCAGCGAGCCGAGAGACATGGCTTGAGTGCTGAAACGCTTAACGATGGATTCGAGAGGTTCCACTTCGTCGAGCGGAACGGCCGTGTCGGGCAGAGTGTCCAGCAAATCGCGCAGGAAAATGCGGCCCTGATGCTCGCCCAACTCTTCAAAGGCGGAGTAGGTCTTCGCGCTGGGGGCTTTCACGTGGGCGTGGAGACGGCGGACGACTTCGGGCGAATTGGCGTGAAGCTCGGCGCCTTTGCGGAAGCGAAAGAGACCCGCGTCGCCCATGTCGTCGGATTCGCCGGAAAACGCGGCCGTGTGCATTTTCAGATAGTCGGAGAGAAGATCGTCGAGCGATTTCTGGCCGGGAAAATCGGCGGCGTCTTCAAAAACATCGGCGCAGAGTTCTTCGGACAAACCAACAATTTCGAAGAGCTGGCTGTTGCGATAACTCGCCAGCGTGGAAACGCCCATGCGCGCGAGGACTTTGCGCATTCCGGCGTTGAGGGCTACGCGCATTTTTTCTGAGCCGCCGGGTTCGATCGACTCGGCAAATTGATCGGCGAGATACGGGACGACGGCATTCGCACCCGCGGCGATGAGGAGAGCGACGTGATGAGTGTCAAACACCTGGGCCGATTCGACGATCAGCGGAACTTCCCAGAGACCTTCGCGCACCATCGCTTTCCAGATGGCGGCTGTCGCAAGCAGCGCGGGCAACGGTGCGCGCTCCGCGCCGAGCGTGCGATCGGAAAGGAGGAGGAGGCCCGGGCGCCCGCTGCCACTCAGAGGGGTAGTGGAAAGCTGAGTAAAACTGCAGCGCGCCCCCGGGACTCCAGTTGCGGCAGGAAAGGTGAAATCGATTTGTTGCGCAGGGCCGTAGATGGCCTCGAGTTGCGCGAGCTGGCCGGCGGTGATGACCGGGCTGGGAAGCGTTACGCCGTCCTTCATGTGGACGTCGAGGGACATGACGTGGGTTTCGCGCAAGGGATCGATGGGCGGATTGGTGACTTGCGCGAAGCGCTGCTTGCAGTAGTCCCAGAGCGTTCTTGGAAGCGCGGAAAGAAAGGCGGGCGGGGCATCGTCGCCCATGCTCCAGTCGGATTCTTTGCCGTGGACGAGGCCGGAAAAAAGAATTTTGAATTGGTCTTCGGTCCAGCCGGCGGCGGCGGCGATGCGCTTTGGATTCTCGACGAGCGTGGGCGGAGTGCCGGGCGTTGCGGCCAGTCTGCGTTGCGGAGTGGCGTTGCGCGCTTGCTGAATGGCGAGGCGCTTGAGGATGTCGCGCCAGCGGAGGAAGAGTCCGGTGACGGGATTGGCGAGAATCATTTCGCCGGGGCCGAGACGCTGGCGCTCGGCGATCTGGGATTCTTCCAAATCCACGAGGCCGGTTTCCGAGCCGGCGATCAGAAGGCCGTCGTGCGTCAAGGTGTAGCGCAACGGGCGGAGGCCGTTGCGGTCGAGCTTGGCGCCGACGAACTGACCGTCGGAGAAGACCAGCGCGGCGGGGCCATCCCAGGGTTCGATGCGCTGGGAAAGCGCGGTTAGCGCACCGCGCACGTCGCGAGAAAGAAGAGGATCTTTTTCGAAGGCTGGAGGGACCATCGCGAGCATGGCTTCCTCGGAGGACAAACCTTGGAGCAGACGTAACTCGAACGCGTTATCGAAGCTGGCGGAATCGCTGACGTTTTCTTCGAGCAGCGGAAACCACGGGCCGACGGTGAGACGGGCGCGAATTTCACGCGACTTGGCGCGGAGCCAGCGGCGGTTCGAGACTATGGTATTGATTTCGCCGTTGTGCGCGACGTAGCGAAAGGGCTGCGCCAAATGCCAGGACGGCTGCGTGTTTGTCGAGTAACGCTGATGAAAAACGGCAAAGGTGGTGGCGAAGGACGGATCGCGCAGGTCTTCGTAAAACTGGGGGAATTGCCAAGGCGTGAGCAGGCCTTTGTAGACGACGGTCTGCGACGATAGCGAACAGATGTAACACTTGGGCGGCAAGAGCGATTCGGCGCGCTTGCGCAGGAGAGACAAGCGCCACTCAAAACGCGCGGTGCGGCGCGAGGGGTGGAAAGGCTCGACAAAAAACTGCCAGATCTCCGGCATGGTTTCGAGCGCACGGCGGCCCAAAGAATCTGTATTGACGGGGACGCGGCGCCAGCCAATGACGCGGAGGCGCTCGGTGTCGGCCGCGCCTTCGATGGCTGCGCGTGCTTCGCGGACGGCGGAGCTGGGGATAAAGGCAAACCCGACTGCGAAAATCTCGGGGAGCTCGATTCCCTCTTCCTGCGCGCGGGCACGGAAGAAGGGGACGGGGAGCGAGGTGAGCAGGCCGGCGCCGTCGCCGCTGGCGCCATCGGCGTCAACGCCGCCGCGATGCGTGAGGCGCTCTAACGCGGTCAAAGCGTACTGGAGAATGTCGTGGCTAGGTGCGGCGCCCAAGCGGGCGATGAAGCCAGTTCCGCAAGCATCGTGGTCGGGATGGCCCCAGTTCGGGTGGCGGCCCGGATCGGGCGCAAGGGTCGTCCTGTGCGGGCTGGCGAGGCCTCGACGGCTCTGCGGATACATGATCGTTTATCGGACAGGTGGGCGTTGGTTGTACAACGCAGAATTTGAATTCGCTGAATTGATTTCTTGATAGGAGAGATGGTTGGACCGGAAGCGCTAGAACTTGGTGGCTTCGGAAAAGTGGAATTCGTGGACTTTCATCGCGGGGACGACCATTTCAAAGGCTTCTTCGCCGGTGGCACGGACGGCGGGGCCGAGCAATTCGACGTTCTTGAGCATTTCGATGAGCGACTGGTTGAAGCGGAAGTTTCGGGCGGCGCCCGTAACCCTACCATTTTCAACGAGAAACAGGCCGTCGCGAGTCATGCCAGTCATGACCTTTTCGTAGGGGTCCACTTCGCGGATGTACCAGAGGCGGGTCACCAGCAGGCCGCGGTCGGTCGAAGCGATCATTCTTTCCAGGGAGGAATCGCCGCCTCCGAAAACCAGGTTCATGGGGGCTTCGCCGTATTCGTTGGGGAGGGCGAAACCGTGGCCGGTGGGCTTTTTTCCGGCGGCTTTGGCGCTGGCGCGGGAGTAGACGAGATTCTTGGGGATGCCGGCGTCGACGAGAGTTACGCGCTCGCGGGGGAGACCTTCGCCATCGAAGGAGGCGCCTTGTTGAAGTGGATGATAGGCGTCGTCGGTAATGGTGATGTTATTGCCGAAGAGCTGCTTGCCCATGCGGTCGTTCAGGCAGGAGCGCTTATCGCGGAGGGCAGTAGCGGCAAAATCGTAAAAAAGGAAGCCGACGAGGTCGAGGACGGCGGCGGGTTCGAGGATGACGGTGAAGCGGCCGGGGGCGAGTTCGCGGGCGTTGACGGCGAGATGCGCTTTTTCGCTGGCACGCTCGGCAAGTTTTTGCGGATCGAAGGCGTGGACGTCGGCGGAATTGGCTTTGGCCCAGCTTGCGGCGGGCTCTTCCTGCATCGTGATGGAAAATTCGGCGTGGGTTTCTCGATAGGTGGCGAAGAGGCCGCGGGAATTCCCGATGGCGGACTGGCTCTGGCCGCTGGCGAAGATGCCGGCAGCGACTTGGCCTTTTTTGACGGCAAGGTCGCAGGCGCGGCGGACGGCGCGCGCGCGATCTTCGGCGGTGAGAGCGGCTGTTTGTTTGATGAAGCGGTTTACGCGGCGGTAGCGCTGCTTGCCGGGCATCGGAAGAAGAAGAGGATCCTTGGGCTGGCTGTGTGCCAGGGAGAGGGAGGCTTCGATGGCGGCGCGAAGGGAATCTTGGTCGAGGCGATTTGTGGTGGCGCGGGCGGTGCGGCCGTCCAGGACGGTTCGAATCGAAACTGTTACGCCATGTTCGGCTACGTTTTGGTGAATGCCGTTGTTGGCGAAGCGGGTGAGCGTGTCCGCGACTTCGTCTACGTGGATTTCGGTTTCTTCTGCACCGGTGGATTTGGCCAGGTGAAGAGCGGTAGCGATCATTTGGCGGAGTTCGCGCTCTTCGAGAAGTTCCGCGCCCTTGGCGGCTGACTTCGACGATGCTTTTCTCGTTTTGGGTGCGAATTTCATTGGTTCGAGAAGGCTGTTCCGATGCGCACGTTGCGGAAGCGAGAAGGAGAGGCGCCGTGGCCGGTTCCCATGGTTTGCATGGGCTGGCCTTTGCCGCAGTTTGGCGTGCCCCAAAGCGTCCAGTGGTCGAACTTGCAGATGGCGTCGCAGGAGTTCCAGAATTCCGTGGTGATTCCGCTGTAGCTGGGGTTTTTCAGCATGCGTACCTTTTTGCCGCCGCGGATCTCCCAGCCAATTTCGGTGGAGAACTGAAATTGGTAGCGGCGATCGTCAATGGACCAGGAACGGTTGGTTTCCATGAGGATTCCGTCGGAGGTGTCGGCGATGAGATCGTCGTAGTCCCAGGTGCCGGGGAGCAAGCTGACGTTGGTCATTCGAATGATGGGCAAACGGTTCCAGCTTTCCGTGCGCATGGTTCCGGAGGAACGCTTCAGGCCGATGAGGTGAGCGGTCTCGCGGTTCGACAGATAGCCGCGGAATTTACCGTCCTTGATGATGTCGGTGCACTGAGCGGGAACACCTTCGTCATCGTAGGCAAAGGTGCCGAGGCCCTGGCCGTGATCGAGGCGCGCGTCGGCCACGACGTTGACAATGCTCGAGCCGTATTTCAGATTATTCAATTGGTCGAGCGTCAGAAAACTGGTACCTGCGAAATTCGCTTCCTGGCCGAGGACGCGATCGAGCTCGATCGGATGGCCGACGGATTCGTGGATTTGGAGACCGAGCTGGCTGCCGCCGAGGATGAGCGTGCCGATCTTTTCCGGACATTGCGAAGCGGAATGGAGCGCGGCGGCTTCTTCGGCGACGATCGGCGCGTTTTTCAACAAATTCAGCGATTCGATGAGTTCGTATCCTTGCAGCGCGTACTGGCCTCCGAAGCTGTTGGGATAGGAGCGCTTCTGGATTTCATCGCCTTGGAATGAGGTCGCAGCGATGCCGCAGCCGGAAATGACTTTGCGCTGGTGAATGCGGGAGCCGCTGCTGGAGGCGAACCAGGAATCGATCTTACGGAACTGCATGTCCGTCTCGGTGAGCGTGATGCCCTTTACGCGGCGCATTTCTTCATCGGCGGCTAGCAGAAGCGCCAGCTGGCGTTCCAGCGGAATTTCGAAGGGATCTTTGCGAAATGGGCTTTGCCAACTGTCTATATAGGATTCCTCGGGCGCCATCACAACTTCGCCGCGCTTCGCCAGAGCGGAGGCTTTGGCGATGGAAACGGCTTGCGCGGCGCAGGCGGCGACGCCTTCCCGCGTCAAACGGTCGGTGGAGGCAAATCCCCAGGCGCCGTTGGCCAGGACGCGGATGCCGATGCCGATCGATTCGGTTTGCGCGAGCGTGCCGACCTGGCCGTTCTTGGTGGTGAGGTCGCGCTGGCGGATGTGCATCCCGCGCACGTCGCCGTAAGTGGCGCCGCGCAGCTTTGCCGTATCAAGAGCGTTTGTACAGAGATCCCACATTAGAAGCGGTCACCTGGAAAATTGAAAATAAGAAAGTAGAAAAAGTCAGGGGCGACCGCCGTGGCGGACGCCCCTATGAAGATAACATGATTTTGCAGCCAATCCAGGCTGTGGAGACTAGGTGCCTTCTTGCCAGGAAGCGAGGTAATGCTCCTGCTCGGGCGTGAGCTTATCGAGCCGGTGGCCCATGGATTCGAGCTTGAGGCGGGCGATTTCCTTGTCCAGGTTTTCGGGCACGACGTACACTTGCGGTTTCAGGTCCTTGTAGTTGGCGCGCAGATATTCGGCGGAGAGCGCCTGGTTGGCGAAGCTCATGTCCATCACGGATGCGGGATGGCCTTCGGCGGTGGCGAGATTGACGAGGCGGCCTTCGCCAAGCAGATAGACTTTGCGGCCGTCCTTGAGTTTGTACTCGTCCACAAGCGGACGCACTTCGCGCTTGCCGCTGGACATTTTTTCCAGCGCTGGGATGTCAATTTCCACATTGAAGTGGCCTGAATTGCAGACGATCGCGCCGCCCTTGATTTGCTCGAAGTGCTCGGCGCGAAGGACGCTCTTGTTGCCGGTCACGGTGATGAAAACGTCGCCTTCTTTCACGGCTTCGGCCATCGGCATCACGCGGAAGCCGTCCATTACAGCTTCGATACCCTTCACGGGATCAATTTCGGTGACGATGACATCGGCGCCCAAGCCCTTTGCGCGCATGGCCACGCCGCGTCCGCACCAGCCGTAACCGGCGATTACGACTTTGAGGCCGGCGAGCAGCACGTTCGTCGCGCGGATGACGCCGTCAATCGTGGACTGTCCCGTGCCGTAGCGGTTGTCGAAGAAGTGCTTGGTCATGGCATCGTTCACGGCGATGATCGGGTATTTCAGAGTGCCGTCCTTGGCCATAGCGCGCAGACGAATCACGCCGGTGGTTGTTTCTTCCGTCCCTGCAATCACATTGGGGACGAGGTCGGTGCGCTTGGTGAGCAGCATGGTGACGAGGTCCGCGCCGTCATCCATAGTAAATTGGGGCTTGTGTTCGAGGGCCGCGCGCAGGTGCGAATAGTAGGTCTCGTTGTCCTCGCCCTTGATGGCGAAGGTGGGAATGTTGTAGTCGCGATTCAACGAGGCGGCGACTTCGTCTTGCGTGGAGAGCGGGTTCGAAGCGCAAAGAACGGCGTCGGCGCCGCCGTCGCGCAGCGCAATCATGAGGTTTGCGGTTTCACTGGTCACGTGCAGACACGCGGAAACGCGCAGCCCTTTGAGCGGCTGCTCCTTAACGAAGCGTTTGCGGATGGATTCCAGCACGGGCATTTGCTGCGCCGCCCATTCAATTTTGCGCTTGCCAGCGTCGGCAAGCCCCATATCCTTCACATCACCTTTTTTCAGTTCAGCGATTGCCAATGTCTTGCTCCTCAATTTTGGATTTCGAATGTGAACGGGTGGACCAAACCACTCCGTTAAATGCTTGCGTACTTCTTGCGGCTGTCCTGACTCAACTGCGAAAGTTAGTGTCGTGCGCCGACTTCGGCAACAGCGACGGCGCCGAGGCCTGCGGCCTTGCGGAGAGCATCCGCGCGGTCCGTGCGCTCCCAAGTGAATCCGGGCCCGGTTCGGCCGAAGTGGCCATACGCCGCGGTGGGTTTATAGATGGGGCGGCGCAGGTCCAAAGTTTCGATGATAGCTTTGGGCGTGAGCGTGAAGAACTCGCGGATCAGCGAAGTGATTTTTTCTTCCGGCACGGTTGCGGTGCCGAAGGTATCGGCCATTACGGAGACAGGCTCAGCAACTCCAATGGCATACGCCAATTGCACTTCGGTCTTACTAGCGAGACCTGCCGCCACAATGTTTTTCGCGATGTAGCGCGCCATATAGCACGCCGAGCGATCCACCTTGGAGGGATCCTTTCCGGAGAAGGCGCCGCCGCCATGACGGCTGTAGCCGCCGTAGGTGTCCACGATAATCTTGCGCCCGGTAAGGCCGGCATCACCCATGGGCCCGCCAATCACGAAGCGGCCGGTCGGATTGATGTGGTATTTGGTTTTCGCATCCAGCATGGAAGCGGGAATGATCGGCTTGATGACGTGCTCGGTGACGGCGTCGCGAAGGTCAACGTTCGAGACCTTGTCGCTGTGCTGCGTGGAAATGACTACGCAATCCACGCGCGCGGGACGGCCATTGCGGTATTCAATGGTGACCTGCGACTTTCCGTCGGGCCGGAGAAAATCAACTTTTTTGGATTTGCGAATCTCGGCGAGGCGCTGCGTGAGGCGGTGGGCAAGCTGGATAGGCATAGGCATCAATTCATCGGTTTCATCGCAGGCAAAGCCGAACATCAAGCCCTGGTCACCTGCTCCTCCGGTATCTACGCCCATGGCGATGTCCGGCGATTGGCGCTTGACGGTGCACATGACCGCAGCCGTATCCGCGTCATAGCCGTACTTCGCGCGGTCGTAGCCGACGCCGCGAATGGTATTGCGGACGAGTTCATCGTAATCTACGTGCGCGGTGGTGGTAATTTCACCGGCGACCACCGCGACGCCTGTGGTGATCAGGGTTTCGCAGGCGACGCGGCCCTTGGGGTCGTGCTTCATCACTTCATCGAGCACGGCGTCCGAGATCTGGTCGGCAATCTTGTCCGGATGTCCCTCAGTAACGGACTCCGAGGTGAATAAAAAGTTTCGTAAGGCTTCGCTCAAAACAGACTCTCCTTAATAGGCAAATAGACAGCGTGGGGAAACACACCCGAAATGAGCCGAAAAACAGTATGCGTGTGACGTTCCAAAGATATCATCGGCTCAGGCGGGAATCAAACCATTGATTCCAAATGCGTTAGGAGAGGGTTAAACGGTCGATTTTGGCACCTGAATGGAAACCCGGTGGCCTTTATGGACAAAGTTTGGGAGCTGTACTCATGCAGCGCTAAAGGTCTTTATCGTCCTCCGGCTCGATTTCGAGCTTCCCCTTTGTTTTTTTCGCCATCAGATAGGAGCGGATGAAGGGGTCCAGGTCGCCGTCGAGGACGCGGTCCACGTCGCCGACTTCGAATTTTGTGCGGTGATCCTTGATCAAGCGGTAAGGCTGCATCACGTAGGAGCGAATCTGGCTGCCGAAGGAGATATCAAGTTTGCTGGCATCGAGCTTGTCGGTGTGCGCCTGGCGCTTCTGGATTTCCAAATCGTAGAGGCGGGAGCGGAGCATCTTCATGGCCAATTCGCGATTCTTGCCTTGGCTGCGCTGGGCCTGGCACGCAACGACAATGTTTGTGGGGAGGTGGGTGATGCGGACGGCGGTTTCCACTTTGTTTACGTTTTGGCCGCCCTTGCCGCCGGCGCGGAAGGTGTCTACGCGCAATTCTTCCGGACGGATGTTGATCTCGATGCGGTCGTCAATTTCCGGGATTACGAAGACGGAGGCAAAGGAGGTGTGGCGCCGCGCGGCCTGATCGAAAGGAGAGATTCGAACGAGGCGGTGAACGCCGGTTTCGCCGGCAAGCAAACCGTAGGCATTTTCTCCGGAGAATTGAATCGTGGCGGACTTGATGCCGGCTTCTTCGCCGGGAGTTTCGTCGAGCACTTCCGCGCCCATGGCTTTGCGCTCGGCCCAGCGGAGGTACATGCGCAGGAGGATGGAAGCCCAGTCTTGTGATTCTGTGCCGCCGGCGCCGGGCTTGATGGTCATGATGGCGTTGAGGTGGTCGGTCTCGCCGGAGAGCAGCGTTTTTGTTTCGAGCTCGGAGATGTAGGTGTCGGCGGCGCTCAGTTCGCGGTCGAGATCTTTCAAGAGGTCGTTCTTTTGTTCCGCGTTGGTTTCTTCCAGCGCGAGATGGATATACGTTTCAATGTCGCTGGAGAGCGAAGTGAGTTTTTCGTCGGCGGCGATTTGCTCTTCGGCGCGCTTGCGGTCGCGGAGAACACTTTGTGCGGCTTCCTGGTTGTTCCAAAAAGTGGGATCGGCGACGCGCGCTTCGAGCGCTTTCAGGCGTTCACGGTACTGCGGGGCGTCAAAGATAGCTCCGAACGAGAGTGATGCGCTGCTTGAGCCCTTCGTAGCGGTGCTGCAGGTCTTCGAGGATCATGCTTTGTGTTGAAGCTTACCCGCGGAGAATGCGGGCGCTACTTTGCCTTTCGAAAAGTTGCCGCCACTAGAATAACGGAAACCAGCACGCAGAGCCAGGCGAACCAGTCGCCGAAACGAGTGTAAATGGTTTCGTCGGTTCGAAAGTCGTAGGGCAGATCCACGGCGGCGCGTATGTCCGGCGGAAGCGACGAAAAGATGCGGCCGTAGGGATCGACCGAAACGGTGAAGCCGTTGTTGGTGGTGCGAACGATCCAGCGGCGGTTTTCCACAGCGCGGACGCGGGCCATACGGAGATGCTGCTCGGGGGCGGCGGAGCGTCCAAACCAGCCGTCGTTCGAAATATTGATGAAGAGCTGCGCGCCGTTGGCGGCGAACCGGCGGACTTCGCCTGCGTAGATGGCCTCGTAGCAGATGAAGACGCCAAACGTGTTCCCGCCCGGAAGCGTGCCTACAGCGTACTTGTTTCCTTTGTGGAAGCCGCCGACTTCTTCGGAGACGCTGCTCACTACCTGGTGGATCAGCGGAAATGGTTCGTACTCGCCGAAGGGAACGAGATGAATTTTGTCGTAGACGAAAATACGCTGGCCTTGCGGATCGAAGAGCAGGGCGCTGTTGTACGGCGCAACGCCTCCATGTGGAACGATGTCCTTGGGGTCCACCGGAGGCTTCCATTCGATGGCTCCAGCCAGGAACGGATGCTTGAAATCCGTCGCGAGTTTCGAAGCGATTTTTGCGAAGCGGACGTCTTGAAAAGAAAATGGGGCGGGCGCTTCCGGCCAGATCAACAGGTCCGGCTTTTCGGAGGAAGGTGTGAGACTGATGCGCTCGATTTCTTCGAGATCGGCGGTGTGGGTCTGAAACCAGTCCGTGGGGTAGGAATCGGCTTCCGGAAAATTGAGCTGAACGGCGCGCGCGAAATGATGTGTGGGTGCTTCGGGGACCAGCCGCGGTCCAACAAATAGGATAAGAAGAAGGATAGCCGTGACGCCAACAACGACTGCGATGCGCTTCCTGAAGTGGGGCGTTTCCTCAGCCACCGTCCAGACCAGCAGCATATTGAAAGCCGCAACGAAGAACGAAAGTCCGTAGATGCCTGTGACGGTGGTGATTTGAATGATTCCGAGATTCGCCGAAGCGGGATAGCCGAGCAAATTCCAGGGGAAACTGATCTCCGGCAAGTGCGCGCGAACAAATTCGAATGTCACCCAAATAAATGGCGCGCCGACACAGGCCCACTCGATACTTCGGCGAGAGAGCCGGTTTACGGCCCAAGCGAAAGTGCCGATCAAAATGCCCCAGGCGGTGGCGATCAAAAGTAGGACGCCCCAGCCGCCCGCCGTGGAAAGCCCTCCATGAACGGAAAGAACAGTCGCAATCCACGGGACGGAGGTGAGAACAAAAGCGATGGCGTGAAGAAATCCGCAGGCGAATGCCACAGGCGGACGCGCGCCGACGGTCGCAAGGACCAGAATCGCCACACAAAGCCACGAAAAAATACTCAAATATTCAGAGGTAAAGGATAGCGAGAGGAGAGCGCCGGAAGCCGCTCCAACCACTAGGCGCAGGCCCGCCGGCGTTTGCGAGCCGGTTTGCGGACGAAGGTAGGTGAGCCAGCTGCCCGCGGGCATCAGTGTTTCACGATGGCTTTGAAGCCTGCGCCGTCGAGGCCTTTTCGCGCAGCGTCGGCGGCTTTTTGATCGGCGTAGGGGCCGACCTGCACGCGATAATACTTGTCCGTCTGCGGAGAAAGAACGAACGCAGGAAATTTTTTCTTTTGTAATCGCGTCGCGAGTTCCATGGCGTCGGCTTCTTTGGTGAGCGCGGCGACCTGCAAGGTGTAGGCGCCTCCGGGGATCAGCGGCGAGGTCGCTGGTTTGGGAGCGCTGCCTGCCGTTCTTGGCGGCGCGGTGGTTCGGACGAGCACGGGCGTATTTGTTTGGGCTGGCGATGGAGCTACGGGCTTCAAATGGTCTTCGGGTTTCTTGGCATCGCCTGCGTGATAAAACTCCCAATCTGTTTTCGCAGGCTCGGCTGTGTCCGTTGGAGTGGGAGGTGGCGGCTTGTTGTTCGCGCGCTTCGCAACGGGTTCCGGCTTTGGAGAAACGGGGACTTCCGATTTTCCATGAAAGTCCGTCGCGGCGCGCACCTGGCCGTCGTACTGATTGCGGCCCATGACGTAGCCGAGCGTGAAGAACACGCCCGAAAACAGCAGCATCAGCATAAACAGGCCGATGACATGCCGGCTTTCGAGCACACGCTCACCCGCGCCGCCTCGTTTTCCCCCAGAAGCCATTCTTACTTTTGCGGTCCCCCTAAATTCCTAGTCCACTGATTAATGATATCGATAGGCAGGGGAAACACAATCGTTGTGTTCTTCTCGACACCTATCTCGGTCAACGTCTGGAGGTAGCGGAGCTGGATGGCGGAGGGTTGCGTCTCAAGAATCTTGGCGGCATCGGCGAGTTTCTGCGAAGCTTCGAATTCTCCTCCCGCATGAATGATCTTGGCGCGGCGCTCGCGTTCGGCTTCGGCCTGCTTGGCGATGGCGCGCTGCATTTGCTCGGGGATGTCGACCTGTTTTACTTCGACTTTCGAAACTTTGATGCCCCAAGGTTCGGTGTCGGTGTCTAGAATAACCTGGAGCTTGGCGTTGACCTTGTCGCGCTGGGAAAGGATTTCATCGAGTTCGAACTGTCCCACGATGCTTCGGAGCGTGGTTTGGGCGAGTTGGGAGGTCGCGTATTGATAGTTCTGGACTTGGGACATCGCCAGATTCGCGTCCACGACGCGAAAGTAGCAAACGGCGTTCACTTTTACGGAGACGTTGTCGCGCGTGATGATGTCCTGCGGTGGAACGTCGAGGGTTTCGAGGCGCAGATTAATGCGGTACAGGGTTTCAATCGGCCAAACTACAAAATTGATGCCCGCGGTCTTCGCGTCGGGGAGCAACCGGCCGAGGCGCAGGACAACGCCACGCTCCCATTCCTTGATGATGTAAAGCGAATTCCAGACCCAAATCAACAAAATGCCGAGGACGACGAACAGCGGTATCCCAACGAACCCGATCTCCATGTTTTCCTCCTCCATTCCAAAATTCTTATTTCGCTGCCGGGACAGCTACGTCTGCCGGCTCCACGAAAAGTTTTAGACCTTGTACACGCAAGACTCGGACGATCCTGCCTTCTGGAACAGCCTGAGCAGATTCGGCCTGCCAGAGTTCGCCATGCACGCGAATCATTCCCTCTTCGCCCGCCTGCAACGGCGAAACAACGATCCCTTGTGTACCGACCAATTCTTCTTTACCAGTGGAGGTTTTCCATTTCCGCGAGTTCAGCACGAGGCGCATCAGAAAAATCACAATCAGCGCGCAGGGCAGGGTTGCCGCGAGCGCCACGCTGATGCTCACTCCTCCGGGAGTGAGGGGCGAGCGGATCAGGAAGATGGCTCCCAAAAACATGGAGATCACGCCGCCGGCGCCCAGGATGCCGTGGCTGGGCATTTTCGCTTCCAGGATGAAAAACGCCAGTGCCAGCGCAATGAGGAAGAGACCCGCGAAATTCACCGGCAGGAAGTTCAGCGCGTACAGTGCGAGGATCAGGCAAATGCCGCCGATCACGCCCGGCGCGATCACGCCGGGATGCGTGAATTCGGTGTAGAGGCCAAGAACGCCGAGAATCAGCATGACGAAGACGAGGTCCGGCTGGACGATGCGATTCAAAAATTTCTGCCGGGAGGAGAGTTCAAACGTCGCGCGGACGGGACGGGTGAGATTGAGCTTTACTTGCGTTCCATCGAAGCGTTTGATCTCTCGGCCGTCCAGTTGCCGCAGCAATTCTTCCGGCGAGCTGGCCACGAGGTCGATCATTTTGGCGTCGAGCGATTCTTTCTCGGTGAACGCTTTGGATTCGGTTATGGCTGTCTCCGCGAGAGCGGGGTTTCGGTTGCGCCTTTCGGTGAAACTGCGTAGAAAAGCCATGGCGTCGTTGTTGATTTTTCGGCGCATCACTTCGTCAATCTGTGGCACGTATCCGCCGATTGCGAGCACGGGAGAAGCCGCGCCGGTGTGCGTGCCTGGCGCCATCGCGGCAATGTCCGCGGACAGCAAAATATAAAACCCGGCCGATGCGCCCCGCGCGCCCGTCGGGGAAACGTAGACCGCCACGGGCACCTTTGACACCAGGATGTGCTGAATCATGTCCTTCATGGAATCGCTTAGGCCGCCAGGAGTGTCCATGGTGATCAGGACGAGCGCAGCGTTGCGCCGCGCCGCATCGGCAAGACCCTCGTCGATATAGGCGGCCAAGATGGGTTCTACGTCGCCATCAATCTGCAACTCCAACACCAAGGGGCCAGATGAAGTTTCTTCGGCGGCCGCCTGGGGCAGCAGCAAGAAGAGAGCAGCGGCACTCCCCACGGCGAGAGACATTGCCACCGTAAAGAATTTGAAACATGGGTGTTGAAGCGTGCGACGCATCCATCGAAACAAGTTGGTCACGGCGCACCTCCGCCGGTTTTCTTCCCGGCAGGCTTGACATTCTGGAGATGTTCCAGCAATTGTTTCGCTTCGGCGTAGTTGGGCGCAAGCTTCAAGGCGCGCTCCACTTCCGCTCGCGCGAGATCCGGCTTTTTCTGCTCCAGATAGATCCTCGCCAAGGTTGTGCGAACGGCGGCGGAATCGCGGGACTCCAGCGAAGCCTGGAACTCCTTCACGGCGTCATCGATTTTCCCTTTACGGCGATCGATTTCCGCGAGACCAATATGTGCCGGGGCATTGCCAGGATCCACGGCAAGAGCGGCACGGAACTCCTTCTCAGCCGCTTCGGCATGCCCGCCGGAGAGCTCCTCCCGGCCGCGGCGGACGTGGGCCGCGGGCGTGTCAGTTGGCGAACCGGAAGCAGGTGTGCTTTCCGCCGATTCAGGTGACTGGATTTCTGCTCGCAGCGCGGTCACATCCAGCTCGGTCTTGATGCGAATCAGCTTCGAAAAGGCGTCCCCTTTTGTTTCGAGCCGGATCACGGGGAGTCCGTTAGGGCCAAACGTTTCCGCGGCGGTCTCGCGTTCCTGATCCGCCTCCGATTTGTTGCCGGCTTTTTCCAGCGATAAGATCAGCAGCGCGCGGTCCTCCGCATTGTCCGGTTCGCGTTCCGAGGCGTCGCGAAAGTATCCTACCGCTGCGCCGGCGTCATTCGCCTGGAGCGCCAACAAACCCAGATTGAAGGGATAGTCGTCTTCATCAGGATCGAGTTCCGCGGCGCGGCGGAGATCGGTTTGCGCGGCAGGAACTTTTCCTTGCCGCGCGCGCGCAATGCCCAGATTGTTCAGGATTTCCGGGAGGTCCGCGCCGGAAACCCGGATGTTCTGACGCATCTCCTGCAAGGCAGTGAACACTTCCTCAGCATGCTCTGGCTCCCCAAGTTGCAGCTTGCAAACGCCAGTGGCGAAAATCGCTTGCGCGTAGCGATCGTGAGTCTTGGGCACGCGGGCGTACCATATCAGCGCGGAATCGCAATCGCGCCGCGCGAAATATGCGTCGCCCAACGCGAAATCGGGTTCAGGCCAATCGGGTTCGAGTCGCGCCGCTTCCTTCAACTCGCGCAGGCGGTTGTCATCGTCATTGGCCAGCAAGCCACGGATGTAATGCTCGAAGGCATCCAAGCGGAGCGGCCGCTGGCGCTTCGTGAATTCATCGAGGTTCAGCGGGTAGTAATGATTGCTCGCGGAGAGCATGCGCCACGTCAGGCGCGTGTGCAGGTCCATGAGGCTATCAAGAGGGCCGGTTTCGGCCAATGGCGGGAGCAGCGCCGTCGGATTTACTTTCAGCATGCGCAATTCGATCGTCAACGAATTCCCTTTTGCGCTGTAGCGGCCGAACACCACAAAGTCGGCGTCCAGATCCTCGGCGACGTGCAGCATCGTAGCGCGGCTGAACTTGGAGGTGCGGGGAAGCCCGTAGCGATCCAGCTCCAGCAAACGTCCTGCATGCGAATAGACTTGCTCGCCGGCAGCCGAGAGTCTTTGGATAGTCAGCTCTTCCAAACCTTCGCTAAGCCATTCGAGGCGCGGAGAGGCCCCCGCATTTTCAAACGGAAAGACCAAATAGATTCCCTGCTGGTAACCGGGCGTGGCCGGTTTTTGCGGGCCGGGCGCCGTTTGCTGTGCGCTAGCGGAAACGCTTCCAAGAATGAATACGCTGGAGAGAAGGATCAAGTAACGCGCACTGAAGAAATGCCGCAACATGCTGCTGGCATTGTAACAGACGCAGGCACACGTTTCCCGTCAGACCTGGGTATCAGTACAGAATTGAACAGTCAGAGTGCAGCTTAGGGCTGCTCGGTCTCCCGCGGTTTAGGAGCTAGCACTTCCTGGATCGCAGGATCCTGCAAGACGGCGGCGAAGGATGGATCGGTCTTTGCCTGCGCTAGTTCCTTGTAGCCTTCATCCTTGGCTTTGCGAAGGTAGATCACGCAGCGCTCCAGATTGCCGGCCTCGGCATAGGACTTCGCGAGCAGGAAATAGAATCGTCCGCGATCGCCGACGGAACGGTCCTGCAGGAGCGAGCCGCTTCTCGAACTGTTGTGCTCGAAAAGCTGAGGATCGAGAGAGAGAGCTTGCCGGAACGAGGAGATGGCCTGCTCATACTTTTTGTCGCCGAAGTAGGCGTAGGCCAGGTTGCTGTAAAGCACAGCCATATCATTGCGAATGGAAATGGCCTTCTGATAAGCCCGAATGGCTTTGCCATAGCGCTTGCGCTGATACCAGATGGTGCCGATGTTGTTCTGGGCGTCGGCATAGAGGGGGTCGGCCTTCCAGGCGCGCTCGTAATACTTGAGGGCCATGGAAAGCGCCGCCTGCTGATGCAGCGAGATTCCGAGTTTGTTCAAATAGACGGGATTTCTGGGATCCTTGTCGGAAAGCTTCTTGTAGAGCATCGCCGCATTCCGATAGTCCTTGCGGACCATGTAGAGATCGCCGAGCTGCTCTTCCGTCAGTTCGGGCCGCACAACAATGACGGAGGACTCCGCGGGCGATTGCGGCTGCGATTGCGCAATGCGCGGCGCTATAGGCGCGCTTGCGCTTTCCAGGAGCGATTGTCCTGCGGATGGGATCGAAAGACTGCAGAGAAGAACGAATGCTGGAAGCGCCAATCGAATTCTGATCATGGCGGATCTCCCTTCTCCGGCTGAGGCTTAACCTTGTCGGGATCCTTCTTCTTGTCCCCAAAGATACCAAAAATCTTCTGAAAAGGATTCTTTTTTTTCTCCTCGGGCTGCCCTGCGGGGGTGGGGCCGGGTTGACCGGTGGCATTGGGTGGGCGGTTCGGGTCGCCGGGGGGGAGGGGTTGTCCATTGGCGTCGGTTTGCGGGGTCTTGGGTTGGCCTCCGAAGACGTGGGAGAGGAACGATCCCGTTGAGGAAAGGAGGCTGTGCCCGCCGTGAAGCTCGCAGAATTGGGTGGGGGCCGACCCTGCGACGTAGACTTCCTCCCTGGTCGTTGGGCAGTTGGGAGTAGCCAACTGGAGCGATTCGGGATCGATCACCACGGACTGCACGCCATCGGGCATCGCGAAATCCTTCACATCGCGGTACGCTGCGAGATTCGTCGCGCGCGTCATGAAATCGGCCCAAATCGGCGCCGCTACCGCGCCACCAGGAAGCCCCAGGTCGCGATTGTCGTCAAAGCCGATCCAAATCACGCAGAGAAGATTTGAAGTGAAGCCCGCGAACCAACCATCTCGCGAAGTGCCCGTCTTTCCGGCCGCCGGCAAAGTAAATCCGCGCGCCCGGACGCCCGCGCCCGTGCCACGGTTCAGGACATCCTTCAGGAGACTGTCGACCAAAAATGCGACGCGCGGATCGAGCGCCATGTGTGTCTGCGGCGCGAATTTTTCGAGCGGTGTTCCGTCGGCGTTGATGACGCTTCGCAGAAACTGCGGCTCGGCGCGCATCCCCATGTTTGCGAAGGTCGTGTAGCCTGCCGCGACGTCAATGGGCGTCATTTCATAGGCGCCGAGCGCGACTGCGGGTGTGGGCTGAATATTGTTGCCTAGCCCCATTTGCCGGGCTACCTGCACGACGCGTCCGTAGCCGATGAGCTCGGCGACTTTGACAGTCGCTACGTTGAGCGAGTTCGTGAGCGCGTCGCGCGCGGTTACGCGGCCCATGAACTTTTCGCCGTAGTTGTTGGGAGTGTAGTCCTTGCCGTCGAATTCAAAGGTCGTCGGCTCGTCATCAATCGTGGTTGCAGGGGTGATGACCGGCTGCACGCCGTCCACGGCATTGTCAAAAGCCGCGGCGTATACAAAGGGTTTGAACACCGAGCCGGGCTGGCGATGCGCCAGGGCGTGATTGAGCTGGCTCTGACCGTAGTCTCTTCCTCCAATGACCGCCTTGATTTCTCCGGTCTTGGGATCCAGCGCCACAAGCGCCACTTGCGCTTGCGGAACCGGCTCGTTGCTGCCCTTCTTCGCCAACTCGCGCTTCCACTTGTCGTATTTCTTCGCAAGCAGCGTGTCCACGTTCTTCATTCCCGCATCCACGGCCGCTGCCGCGGCGCGCTGCAAGGCCGGGTCGAGGGTGGTGTAGACGCGGAAATTCTCACTGAGCAGCTCGTTCTCCGAGTATTTGTCGAGCAGGTGGTCCTTCACCATATCAATGAAGTACGGAGCTTCGCCGCCCGAGTTGGACGCACGCACGATTTTCAGCGGCGCGCGCTTGGCATCCTGCACATCCTGTTCATTGATGTACTTGTTTTCGAGCATCTGCGTCAGCACGCGGTCGCGCGCCACGGCGCCGCGCTCCGGATGGCGGTCGGCGGAAGAATAGTAGTTCGGCGCGCGGATGATGCCCGCGAGATATGCGCATTCGGCCAGCGACAATTGCCTCAGATCTTTTCCAAAGTAGGCGACGCTGGCTTCGGAAAACCCGCGAACGCCGAAGCTGCCGCGATTGCCGAGATAAACTTCATTGGCGTACAGCTCGAAAATCTGCTGCTTGGAAAAGCGCTGCTCGATTTCGAGCGAGACCATCGCTTCCGCGAGCTTCCGCCGCATGGTGCGCTCGTTGGAAAGAAAAAACGTGCGCGCCACCTGCATGGTAATGGTGCTGGCGCCTTGATAATGCTGGCTGCTGTGCCGCAGGTCAGCCCATGCGGCGCCCACGATGCGGATGAAGTCAAAACCACCGTGCTCGAAGAAACGCTTGTCCTCGGCCGAAAGAATGGCGTCAATCAGGGTGACGGGCAAATCGTCATAGCGGACTGGGCGCCGTTTTTCTCTGGCGCTGTCAAAAAGGTTGGTGATGAGATCCGGCTCGATTTCCGCAGTGTCGAGGTCTGTGCCGCCGGACAGCGCCCGGATGGAGCGAACACTCTTGCCCTTGAACTGCACCGCCAACGCGTTTTTCCCGGCGAAGTAAGAAAGCTTGGAAGGCCGAATGTCCACGGCATTGTCCCGGACGGTATATTGACCGAGAGAGCTCTCGTCGTGCTCGGGCCGGTAGCCCACGCGCGTCAGATAGGTCGTCAGATCGTCCGGTCCCCAAGCCTGGTCAACAGAGAGGTGTTCTGGAGCGGAAAAAATCTGCGTGGTGCCCTGCAGCACATGGCCCGGGAGCCGCGCGTCTATGAGGCGCGAATATTTGATGTAGTAGTAGGTAAAAACTCCGCCGGCAGCAAGAAAAACGGCGAAGACGATGCCCAGAATCGTCAGGCCGATAGCGGAAGTAAAAAATCCTTTTTGAACGTGAATGCGCAATCCATGACTCCCTGGGGCTGGACTTTCATTGTCTCGCAAGTGCATGCCCTAGGAAAGACGGTGTTCTACCTTCCACGGTTGCCCGCGGTGCATGGGGAACGGACAACGTGGTCGCGGCAGAATCACAAAATGGACTTGTTTTCACTCGACGGAGTAAAGTGCAGATCCAAATGGTAGAACGGCAAGTCCACGGGCACGGTGTATTCCACAGAAATTTTCACCACGGAATTCGTTGAGAGCACCTTGATGTCTTCATGCTTCACCGGAATATCCAGGTCCTGTGCCACTTTGAAAATATTTTCTCGAATCTGGTCCTCGCTGTAGCGATTCACGACTGCGAAGCGCGCCTGCTCCTGCATTTTGTCGCTGAGTTGATAGTCGGAGACGTAGGCCGGCACGATTTTGACAGCGCAATAAATAATCACCAGGATGATCGCCGTAATGACGACAGCCTTGAGCTTTCCTTCCCCGCGCTCGGAGCGCCGGTGAGCCAAAGTGCCGCGATTCTGAATGCTGTGAATAGGCAATAGATCTGTCCCCCAAGGCCGACCTGTTCCACGCACTACGTGAACCGTGATCGGTGGACACGTAGCTGCCCTCTGAGGTAACGCTAACACCCGGCTCGGGACGTGTCGAGAATTTGGCGCGGGCCATGTACCCGGAAAGGAACGGGTTGGCGCGGCAGCAGGGGATTACATTAGTCGGCCGCCAAGCGGATTTGGCAGGTTAATAGGCGCGGGCAAAAATCGCGCGTTCCGTGGCGGGCTTGCCGCAGGCAACGCAGTTCCCCGCAGCGCCCTCCTGGTCCAGAGGAATGCAGCGCATCGTCGCGCGGGTTTCGTCTTTGATCTTGGCTTCGCACTGGGCGTCGCCGCACCACGAAGAAAAAGCAAAGCCGTCCTCGACGGCCTTCTTCAGGTCTTCGTAGTTTTTTGCATCGTGCGTCCGGCTCTTGCGGAAGGCCAGCGCCTTGTCATGCATCGATTGCTGGATTTCCACCAACAGGCGCTCGATGGTTACAGGCAAATCGGCCAGCGAAACGCTGATCTTTGATTCCCTGCCGGGACGATCGCGGCGCGCCAAGACAGCGGCTTGTTTCGCGACGTCTTTCGGCCCCAGCTCGACGCGCACGGGAACGCCGCGCATCTCCCAATCGTTAAACTTCCAGCCCGGACTGTTGCCTTCGCGCTCGTCCAGCGTGACGCGGATATTGGCCTTCACCAGTTCGGCTTTTAGTTTGCGCGCGGTGTCCAGGACGCTGGCCTTCTCTTCGTCAGTCTTGAAGATGGGAACGATGACGGCTTGATACGGCGCGAGCTTGGGTGGGAGCACGAGACCCTGATCGTCGCCATGCACCATGATGATCGCGCCGATGATGCGCGTGGACAGGCCCCACGACGTTGTCCAGCAATGCTGCAACTGGCCGTTCTGGTCGAGATATTTGACTTCGAACGCTTGGGCAAAATTCTGGCCCAGGAAGTGCGACGTGCCCGATTGCAGCGCCTTGCCGTCGCCCATCATGGCTTCGATCGAGAAAGTCGTATCGGCGCCGGCGAACTTTTCGGCGTCGGACTTTTTCCCAGGAATCACGGGAATCGCCGCGTCGTTCACGGCGAAATCGGCGTAAATGTCCAGCATTTGGCGCGTTTCGGCTTCGGCTTCTTCGCGCGTGGCGTGCGCCGTGTGGCCTTCCTGCCAGTAAAATTCCAGGGTGCGCAGGAACAGTTTGGTGCGCAGCTCCCAGCGGACCACGCTGTTCCACTGGTTCATCAGCACCGGCAAATCGCGGTAGGACTGAATCCATTTCGACCACATGTGGCCAATGATGGTCTCCGAGGTCGGCCGAATCACGAGCGGCTCGGCGAGTTCTTCGCCGCCCCCGATCGTGACCACCGCTAGCTCCGGCGAAAATCCTTCGACGTGATGCTTTTCCTTGTCGATGAAGCTTCGCGGAATCAGCAGCGGGAACGCCACGTTTTGATGGCCGGTGGCCTTGAACCGCCGATCCAACGCTTGCTGGATGTTTTCCCAGAGCGCCCAGCCGTACGGCCGAACGATCATGCAGCCGCGCACCGGGGCGTAGTCGGCCAGTTGGGCTTTCAGAACCAGCTGGTTGTACCATTCGGAAAAATCCTGTGCGCGAGTAGGTAGCTTTTCTTCGGCCATGCGGCGGTTGGTCCGTCCCTCTCAGGTGCAATTCGTCCTGCTATGTAAACTCAAAAGCGTAACGGACGCCTGCAGAGGTGTCAACGCAGGCGAGGTAAACGGAAATGAACCGGGCTAAAGAACATTCCACCTTGATGGGGGCGACGCCCCTGGTTTGACGTGACATGCTTTGAAAACGTCTCTGACAATGATTTATAAGCGTTTCCTGCCTCTATCCGAGACGGGCCTCTTCTTCAATTCGCCGGAACATGCCGGACCGGCTTAGCCTCCGAACCGGGTCCAGGTTCCGGCGCCGGCTTCGGCATCTTCTCCGCTTCAAAACGTGGCACCATCTGGTCTGCCATCGCCAGCGCATACACCGCCGAGGCAATTTCCACGGCTCCTTCTCTCACGTCCTCTTCATAAATACGCTCATACGTGTCCAGATTCGTGTGATGCGTAAAGGAACCATAATCGAACGCATCCTGTGCCAAGCCAATTCCCGGCAATCCCGCGTTGTTAAATGAGGTGCTGTCCGTCCCGCCTGTTCTGCGGCTGCCGCTCGCTGCGGCTCCCATGAATCCCCAATCGGCGAACGGTATCAGCGCTTCGCGAACCATGTCGGCCGCGCCTGGTGGCCCAAAAACTCCCGCCCCTCTCGGTTTCCCCGTGCCGGAATCGACGTTGAAATACGCGTCCAATTTCGCGTACTCCGGCTTCTGGTTTTCAAAGCTTCCAAAATGCTGCTGCACATACGCCAGCGAACCGAGCAAGCCTTCTTCTTCTCCGCTCCAAAGCGCAATGCGAATCGTGCGCCGCGGCTGCACATGCAGCGCCGACAATATCCGTACAGCCTCCAGCATCATCGAGGAACCGATGCCGTTGTCCGTGGCTCCCGTGGCATCGTGCCATGAGTCGTAGTGACCACCCAGCATGACCACCTCGTCTTTCTTGTCCGTGCCAGGAATTTCTCCAATCGCGTTGTAAGCGGTCGTTCCCTCGGGGTACTCCTTGTTCTGAATATTGACGCGCAGCGTTACAGGTGTTCCATCGCCAAGAAACCGCGAGATGCGTCCATAGTCTTCATTGCGCATCACTAGAGTGGGAATGGCCCTGGTCCAGTCGAATGTATTGTTTCCTTGCGCAATGATGACGCCGTGCGCTCGGCCCGCATCGTTGATGCGTACGAGCGCTCCATTGTCGACGAGGAACTGGTCCACCTGGCGTGAAACTTCCGCGCGCGTCAGCTGGCCCTCGGCCAGCTTTGGCGGTTCGGGAAAACGCATCGGTCGCGGGTTCTTGGCGTCGAACCGCGACTTCCAATCGTCTTCCGAACGCCGCATGGGAGCAGGATTCATCTCCTCGGCCACTTCCACGTGCTTACCCACGAATACAATCGCGCCGTGTACCTTATCCTTCACGGAATTCAAATAGGCATCGAGTTCGGCCGCGGTCGGCTGCTTGGGCTCTGCCGGTTTTGCTCTTTCGGGCATCGGCGGCGCCGCCCATTTCGGCTCCGGGAACGGTGGCGGCCCTCCAAAAAAATTAAATCCACCGCCGGGCGGTAGCGCATATCCCGGCGGGTCAATGATCACCACTTGCGCGGTCACCACTCCTTTGGTGCTCGGCGTCCACGCCAGCGGCTTCACCATCAGTTGCCCGTGGAATGGCGTGACGGCTTCTGCTAAAAGTTCCATGTTTTCCCAACCGGGCACGGGCGTTGCGGCGCTCGACGGCTGAAACGTCCAGGGTTCGAGGTGCGCGTTCGTCAATCCCCAGGACGTCATGGTATTGACGGCCCAATCGTCTGCGGCTTTCAAACTCGGTGTGCCTGTTATGCGCGGGCCGTACACATCCGCGATCTCGTGGATGATCCACATGATCTTGGAGTTGCTGGTCTCTTCCGCGCGAATCCGGGCGTACATCTCGGAAAGTCCCGGGGCCTGCGCCGGAAGCGGCATCGCTGCCAGCAGAAAGAGGCACAGCACGCGTCCACGCAGTCTTGCCACGGTTCCTCCCAAAACTCTTCGAAAGTTTTCAACTCGCATCGCCAGGCCGCACGTCAATATACGCTCCGGCGTCTCCCGAGGCAATTTCGGCCATATCTCTGTTTCATGCTGGCCTTTCAAGCCGGTCTTGCAGCCTTCGCCACCCAGCATTACAATGCCACTCGTTTCCGCCAACTGATTTTCATTCGTACCTGGCCGGCGATCTTCATCTGAAGGAGAAACTACACCATGAAACGCATTGCGCTCATTTCGCTGCTCATTTTTATTGCTGCGCCGTTCGCTTCGGCGCAAGACTGGGCCAAAGCGGCGCTCGCGAAATCTCCGCGCCACAGCGAGTGGGTGACGCTAAAGCATGATGGCCGCTCGGTCGAAACGTTTGTCGTTTATCCGGAATCGAAGGGCAAGACGCCGGTCGTCCTTATCATTCACGAGATTTTTGGGATGTCGGACTGGGTGGAAGATCTCGCGGATCAGGTGGCTGCGGCCGGTTACATCGCGGTCGCGCCGGACCTGCTTTCCGGCATGGGACCGAATGGCGGCCGCAGCAGTGATTTTGCGGAAGGCAAGACAATGGAAGCGGTGAGCCATCTTAATCCGGATCAGGTCACGGCGGATTTGAATGCCGCTGCGGACTATGCGCTGAAGATTCCCGCTTCGAACGGCAAGCTATTCGTGGGCGGGTTTTGCTGGGGCGGCAGTCAGACGTTCCGATTTGCTACCAACCGCGGAGACTTGGCGGCTGCATTTGTTTTCTACGGCGGACCGCCAGAGAAAGACGCGATGGCACGCATCAAGGCTCCCGTCTACGGATTTTTCGCGGGGAACGACGCGCGCATCGGCGCCATGATTCCCGACGCCATTGTGCAGATGAAGGCCGCGGGCAAAACGTTTGACATCGTGACGTACGATGGCGCGGGTCATGGCTTCATGCGCGCGGGCGAGGCTCCGGATGCCAAGGATGCCGACAAAAAAGCCCGCGCCGAGGCCTGGGCCCGTTGGAAGATTCTGCTCAGCAAATAGCGCGGGGAGAACGTTTCGCGACAGGGCATGCGACTACTAAGAATCCTGAGCAAGTTTCTATGCGTGCTGATCTTGGCCGTAGCTGCGGTCTTGTTCGGCGTTTATCGCTACTACGACCAGGAAAAGCGGGCGCTCGATGATCTCGAGCGTCAGAGCGCGGATGCGCGTTCATTCGGGGGGAGTTACATTCGCCTTGGGGCAGGCGTAACCCATTACGAACTGGGCGGGCCGAAAGACGCGCGCACAGTCGTTCTGGTGCACGGCTTCTCCGTTCCATATTTCATATGGGACCCGACATTTGACGCGCTGACCGCCGCGGGATTCCGCGTGCTTCGTTTTGATTTATATGGGCGGGGCTGGTCGGACCGACCGGATGTGACTTATAACCCGGACCTATTTGATCAGCAGCTTCTGCAGTTGCTTGGCGCACTCAACATCACCGAGCCGATTGACATTGTTGGACTCTCCATGGGCGGGCCGATCACGGTCAACTTCGCGAAGCGGCACCCGGCAAACGTGCGAAAAGTGGTGCTGTACGATCCGGCTTATGGAAAGGGATTCCCGCCGCCGTGGCAACTTCGCGCGCCCTTCTTGGGCGATTTCGTCATGGCCGTGCTTCGAGCGCCGGCGATGCCCGCGTCACAACGCGATGATTTCGTGCACCCGGAGCGCTATCCAGATTATTTTCCCAAGTACACCTCGCAGATGCGCTACAAGGGTTTCCGCCGCGCCGTGTGTTCCACCATCCTTAACTTTCTCTCGGTGGACAACACAGGAGCGTTTGCAGAGCTCGGCAAGAGCGGGAAACCCGTGCTGCTGATCTGGGGCCGCGCCGACCAGACCGTCCCTTTCTCCGTGAGCGACGATGTGCGCAAGGCCATCCCGCAGGCAGAATTTCACGCGATTGATGATGCGGCTCACTTGCCGTTCTATGAGCATCCCGAAATCGTCAATCCCATCTTGATTGAATTCTTGCGGCGATAGGCCTGGGACGGAACTTCGCTAATCCTGGCGGGCACATCCTTGAAGGTCACTTCTGTTTTTGTTCGAGCTCGGCCCAGCGCTCGTACAGATGGTCCACGGTTTTCTGCGCTTCTTGCATGTCGGAAAGTGCGCCTTGCAGACGGATCCGATCGCCCATCACCTGCGGATCTTCGAGAGCAGTCTGTTTGACGCGCAACTGCCTTTCAGCTTGGGCGATGCGTTCCTCAATGCTGGCAAACTCGCGGACTTCTTTAAACGATAGTTTCTTCTTGGGCGATGGAACCGAGTCCGCGTCCGGCGCCGCACTCAGGCGCGAACCTGTAGTTGACGCCACCGGCTTGGCTTTCGTGAGTTGTAGCCGCTGCCAGGCGTCCCATTGCGAGTAGTCGGCGAAGCGTTCGGCTTTGCCCAATCCATCGAGCCCCAGCACCACCGTTGAAACGCGATCCAGCATGAACCGGTCGTGTGTTACGAGCACAAGCGCCCCGCTATATTCGAGCAAGCTTTCTTCCAATATTTCCAATGTGGGGATATCCAGATCATTGGTGGGTTCGTCGAGCAAGAGCACGTCCGCGGGTTGCAGCATCAGTTGAGCGATCAGCACACGCGCGCGTTCTCCTCCGGAGAGTCGTCCAACGCGCTGGTTCAGGTTTTCGCTGGAAAAGAGGAATCGCTCCGCCCATGACGCGACATGAATCACGCGCTCCTGATAAATCACCGCGTCACTGTCTGGCGCCAGCGCTCGGCGCAAAGTGAGGTCGGGATCGAGTTCGCGATTCTGGTCGAAGTACACAATGCGCAATCCATCGGCGCGCCGAATCTTACCGGATTCCGGCTTGAGGTCGCCGCGCAGCAAGCGCAGCAATGTTGTTTTGCCGCTGCCGTTGGGACCGACCAGGCCGACCCGCATTCCCGACGTCACGCTGAAATGAATGTCTTTGAACAGCGTGCGGCTGCCGATTCCGAAAGACACTCCCTCGAGGGTGATGAGCTGCTTGGTCTTTCGATTGGTGGCGGAGAAATCGAGTTCGGCGCTGGAGGTGCGGCTGCGCGCGTTCATCTCCGCAAGCTCTCCGATCATCTCGTGCGCTTTATCAATGCGCGCTTTGGCCTTCGTGGCCCGCGCCTTCGGCCCGCGCCGCAGCCATTCCAGTTCCGTGTGCACGCGATTCTCGAGCGACTCTTGCCTTTTTTTCTGCGCGTGAAGATATTCTTCCTTGGCCTCCAGAAAGCTGCTGTAGTTCCCTCTCACGCGCAGCGCCTCATTTTCGTAAGCGCGATTCAGTTCCACCATTTCGTTTACGGTGTTTTCCAGAAAATAGCGGTCGTGGCTGACCACCACGCACGCGAACGCCGCATTTTGCAGCACGGACTCGAGCCACTGAATCCCGGCAAGGTCCAGATGATTGGTGGGCTCATCCAGCAGCAGAATGTCAGGCGCCTGGACCAGGGCCTCGGCAATGGCCAGCCGCTTGCGCCAGCCACCCGAAAGCGTCGCGGCTTCCGCGTCGAGATCCGCAAAACCCGCTCGGCCGAGAGTCTGCGCAAAGCGCGCGGCGCGTTCGGATTCGGGCACCGCCGCGCGCTCCAAAGCGCTTGCGATGACCGACCGAATGCTGACGCCCGCGGCAAATTCCGAAATCTGCGCTACATAGCTCAGCCGCGTCCCTTTGCGGATCGCCACGTCCCCGCTGTCCGGCTTCACGCGGCCAATGATCATTTCCAGCAACGTGGATTTGCCGGAGCCATTCGGCCCGATCACCCCGATGCGATCGCCTTCGGAAACGGTAAACGAAATATCATGGAACAGCGGCGCGACGCCGTATCTCTTCGACAGTCCTTGTGCGCTGATAATCGGAGGCAAATTTCTCGGTCTTCTCCCGTTCTTAGTTTAACCTTGTGGGGAACCGCAGCGGAAACTCGAAGATGGGTATTCCGCGGCTGAATGAGTTTCCCTCTTGATCCACAGATTTGACGCTTTGATTCTTGGCGCCGGCGCCGCCGGCCTGCTCTGCGCCATCGAGGCTGGCAAACGCGGCCGGCGCGTCGGCGTGCTGGAGCACGCCGATCGCATCGGCAAGAAAATCCTGATCTCCGGCGGTGGACGGTGCAATTTCACCAACCTTCATTGCCGGCCGGAAAACTTTATTTCCGAGAACGAACATTTCGCAAAGTCCGCTCTCTCGCGCTACACGCCGGCGGATTTCATCGCCCTGGTTGAAAAACATCACATCGCCTACCACGAAAAAACGCTCGGCCAGCTTTTCTGCGACCGCTCCGCGCAGCTGATCACGGATATGCTCGAAGCCGAATGCCGGACGGCAGGAGTGCAGATTTTTCTCAATTGCAATGTTCACGAAGTCCAGCGAACAACAGAGTTCATCATTCGAACCGAAGCCGCTGAATTTCAGGCGCCAGCAGTAGTCGTCGCCACCGGTGGCCTTTCTATCCCCAAAATGGGAGCAACCGCTTTCGGCTACGATCTCGCACGTCAATTCGGCTTGAACATCGTCGCCACCAAACCGGGCTTGGTACCCTTTCTCCTCGGCGGAAAAGACTTCAAGATGTACAGCGATTTGGCTGGAGTGTCCGCCGAAGTCATTGCCTCCGCGAACCAGCACGCTTTCCGCGAAAAAATGCTTATCACCCATCGTGGCTTGAGCGGACCCGCGATCCTGCAGATCTCCTCTTACTGGGAAAAAGGCCAGCCCATTCAAATCGATCTCGCGCCCGATCGCGAAATCGCGCCGGCAATTCGCGCCGCGAAAGTTCGCAACCTCATCGCGGCTCGGTCGGCCTTTCTGGGAATCCTGCCGAAGCGTTTCGCCGATCGCTGGCTGGAGGCGAACAAGCCCGCATCGTGGACCAACGAAGCCCTCACGGAGTTTGAAAAGCGTGTCCATGATTGGCGCCTCATTCCGGCAGGCACGGAAGGCTACGAAAAAGCGGAAGTCACCGCGGGCGGTGTGGACACCAAAGAGCTATCCAGCAAAAGCATGGAGAGCAAAAAAATCCGAGGACTGTTTTTTATCGGCGAGGTCGTGGATGTGACCGGGCATCTCGGTGGATTTAATTTTCAATGGGCCTGGGCTTCCGGCGCGGCAGCGGGACGCGCTTTATGAGGGAACGGATGCGCGCCGCGCACCCGCACGAGGCGCAGCCGCCGGATTCTGCGCGGCTTTTGCTTCTTCGTACGCCACGTACTCTTCGTACGGACCCTTGAAGTCCTCGATTTTGCCATCTTGAAAATGCCAAATACGCGTCGCGACTTCGTCAATCACGTCGTGGTCGTGCGTGACCAGCAGCACCGTTCCGTCGTAGCGCTGCAGCGCAATGTTCAACGCGTTGATGGATTCCAGGTCGAGGTGATTCGTCGGCTCGTCCAGCACCAGAAAATTAGGCTTCTGCAGCATCAGCCGGCAAAAAATCAGCCGCGCGGATTCGCCCCCGGAGAGCGCCCTCGTCGGCTTCAGCGCATCTTCGCCGCTGAAGAGCATCTGCCCCATCAATCCGCGCAATTCCTGTTGTGAAGCGCTGGCATCGTATTGCCATAGCCAGTCGATTGCGGTCATGCCCTTGGTGATGGACTCGCCGTGGTCCTGCGCGAAATAGCCCACCGCCACTTCGTGTCCCCACCGCGCCTCGCCGCCATCGATCGGAAACTCCTCGTCCTTGGTTTCAATGAATCCCGGCGCGTTGCGAACCAAAGATTTCAGCAGCGTGGTCTTGCCCGCGCCGTTGCGCCCCATGAGCGCAATTTTCTCTCCGCGGATCACGCTGGCCGAAAACTTCGGAATCACTTTCAAATCGTCGTAGGATTTTTCGACGCTGCGAATTTCCAGCGGGTGCTTCCCCGAATTCCGCTTCATATCAAATTTAATGTATGGCCGCTGGATGTTGCTCCTCGCCAACTCGGTGGTTTGCAGCCGCTCGACTTCTTTCTTCCGCGAAGTCGCCTGCGCCGAACGAGTGCCCGCCGAAAACCGCGCGATGAAATCCTGCAACTGCGCAATTTTCTTCTCGCGATTCGCGTTGTCGGCTTCGATGCGCCCGCGAATCTGCGTCTTGGCCACCACCATGTCGTCGTACCCGCCGATGTACATGATGATCGTTTCGTAGTCGATGTCCGCGGTATGCGTGCAAACGCTGTTCAAAAAATGCCGGTCGTGCGAAATCACAATCAGCACCCCCTCATAATCGCAAAGATATCGCTGCAGCCAATGCACCGAATCCAGGTCCAGGTTGTTCGTTGGCTCGTCGAGCAGCAGCGCAGTGGGATTGCCGAAGAGCGCCTGCGCCAGCAGCACGCGAACTTTTTGTCCGCCCTGCAGCTCTCCCATCTTGCGTTCGTGCAGCCCTACCTCGACGCCCAGCCCATCGAGCAGCACTGCGGCATCCGCTTCCGCCGTGTACCCGCCTTCCTCGCCAACAATTCCCTCCAGTTCGCCCAGCCGCATCCCATCCGCGTCGGTCAGCGACTCGTGCGGCTTGGCGTACAGCGCGTCGCGCTCTTCCAGCGCCTTCCACAACGCCGCATTCCCCATGATCACCGTGTCAATCACACGGTAGTCGTCAAACGCAAACTGGTCCTGGCGCAACACACCCATTTTCTTCGGGCGTGTGACCGACCCGCTGGTCGAGTCAATCTCGCCCGTCAAAATCTTCATAAAGGTGGATTTGCCGGCGCCGTTGGGCCCGGTGATGGCGTAGCGCCGCCCCGCCATGAAGGTGCACGTCACGTTCTCAAAGAGAACGCGCGGACCGAATCGCATAGTGACATTGTTGACGGCGAGCATAACCTTCCAAGTATAGCGTGAATTTAAAGATTGTGCTCGCAGCCGCAAAACCCCATTTTTCCAGGACGCACTGAGCAAATATCTCGCAACACGCTCACGGCAGAGCGAACGTGAACAACGAGGACCCCGCCACCACAGCCACATACTGTTTGCCTTCAATCGCGAAAGTCATTGGCGACGAGTACACCGACGCTCCGCACTGAAAATGCCACAGCGCTTTCCCGGAAGCGGCTTCCAGCGCAATGAAATTCCCTTCCGCATCGCCGGTGAAGACAAGTCCGCCTGCCGTGGATAGCACCCCGGACCACGTTGGCGACGGATGCTTCCATTCCCATTTGATAGTTCCCGTGCCGGGTTCAATCGCGCGCAACGCGCCGGTAAAGGGCGCGGCATCGTCGTTCGGAAAATACGCGCTGCCGTAATAAGCGTGCCCGCGCTCATACGGCTGCGGCGCCGTGCTGAAAATGTCGCACTGCTCGCGCGCCGTCACGTAAAACAATTGCGTTTGGGGATCGTAGGTTGGCGACATCCAGTTCGTCGCTCCCGCCGCGCCCGGGCACACGCGCGTCCCATCCGGCGTCGGCGAAGCATCCTTCCGCGCGATGGGCGCCCCGCTAGCATCTTTCGAATCGCTCCATGTCACTTTGGCGAAGGGCTTCGCGTAAATCAGTTTCCCGCTCGCCCGGTCAATCAAGTAAAAAAATCCATCGCGATTCGCCTGCATGATCAAATGCTTCTCGCCCTGGTCCACCATGACCGGCACCTGCGTGGCGTCATAGTCGTGTTCATCATGTTTTGAAAACTGAAAATACCATTTCAACTTTCCCGTCTCCGGATCGAGCGCCAGCAACGAATTGCTGTAGAGATTGTCCCCCGCGCGCCCTTCGCCGCGATTCGAAGGCGAAGGATTCCCCGTCGTCCAAAACGTAGTGTCGGTCGAGGGATCATAAGTGCCCGTGATCCATGCCGGCGCGCCGCCAGTCTTCCACGAGTCGCCTTCCCACGTCTCATGCCCCGGCTCGCCGGGCCCAGGCACTGTGTAGAAGCGCCATTTGCGATCGCCCGTCGCGGCGTCATACGCGTCAATGAATCCGCGAATGCCGTATTCACCGCCGGAAACGCCGATGATCACAAGATTCTTAATCACCAGCGGTGCAAGCGTAATGCTATAGCCGCCGCGATAATCGACGGCGGTAACGTCCCACAGCACGTTTCCTGTCTTCGCGTCGAGCGCAATCACGTGCGAATCCAGCGTGCCTAGAAAAACTTTGTCGCCAAGAACCGCCAGCCCCCGGTTCACGCGCCCGCAGCACGGCCGAATATCCGCCGGCAACGCCCGCTGATATTGCCAAATGGGCCGACCCGACTTCGCATCGAGCGCAAACGCGCGATTGTCCTGCCCCGTGCCGTAGAGAATTCCGTCCACTACCAGCGGCGTCGCCTCAAATTTTCCGCCCGCCATCGTCTGATAAGCCCACTTGGGAACCAGCGCAGCCGCATTCGAAGTGTTGATCTGCTCCAATGCGCTGAACCGCCGCCCCGCGTAATCGCCCGAATACATCAGCCAGTTTTGCGGCTCCTTCGCTGAATCTAGCAGCCGTTGCGCTGTCACCTGCGCGCTCGCCGACGGCACAAAGTAAGCAGCGATCGCGAACAGCATAAGCGTCGCACTGACGAGATGGGTCATTCCGAGCGCAGCGAGGAATCTGCCTTTATTATTACGAGCCATGTAGCCCCTCTTCATTGCGCACCTACCAGAAGCAAATACGCCACCACATCCTGCAGATCTTTATCGCTCAGCATTTTCTGATCGTATGCCGGCATCAACGATTCCCGGCTCTTCTCCAACGACTTCAACTTGTCCTTTTCGAAAAGATGCAAATTCTCCCGCGTATCCATCATCTGCAGCGTGAAATGATCCTCATTCAGCACCACCCCCATAAACTTCGTCCCGTCCGCCGTAACCACGGTCACCGTCTCGTACTCTTGCGAAAATTCTTTCATTGCCTCGGAAATTCCTTGCGCGAGCCGCTTGCTCGGCATGCGCACCGACTCAACCAAATATTCCGTCGAGCGCGCCGAACCAGCAGTGCTGAGGTCCGGCCCAATTCGCCCGCCCTTCCCCTGAATCATGTGGCACGTCGAGCATCCCGCCGTGCCCTGAAAGAGTTCCTTGCCATGCGCCGCATTCCCAGTGGACGTCGCATCCGCCTTTTTCTCGACGCTGCGAATGTAGCTAATCACCTGCCAGATCTCCTCATCCGTCATCCCCACGCCCTGCTGTGTCGCCCCATTTGGCGGCATCGCGGTCCCCGGAACTCCCTCGTTGATCGTTCGAAACAGGTCTGCATCCGAACTTCCATGGCGCTTCTGTGCCCGCGTCAGATCCGGCCCGCGTCCTCCGCCGCGCGCCCCCAACCCGTGGCAAAACGCGCAGTTCGCCCGAAACTGAAACTCTCCCAGCTTCGCCGCCTTCGCGTCCCGCGCAAACGGATTCTTGTCCTGCGCCAGGAGCCAAGTGCCACCAATGCAGAAAGAGATCAACGCGCATCCGGCGAGCACGTAACTCCATCGAATGAGTCGGCCTTCTTTTCTGAAGAGTTGATTGCGGCTGTTCCAGGAAGGCATCATCGCCAGCTCCTTTGAGGCTCCTGCGAAAATTGCGCCAACTATATCACCCCGCACCAAGCGCAGGCGCGCAGAAATCCTGCTGATCGAAATTTAAACTTGCGATTGATCTCCTGGCGATGAGGGAAGTACAGCATCTAGAAGTACATCTGCACCATTGGAATGGCGCGATGGAGAAAAGCAGCGGGAGCTTTTACTCGGATAGGGGTCGGGTGTGGCTCGTAAGCCAGTCGCGAATCTGACGGACCCGAAATTCTCTCTTGCCGATGGACTCGGTTATGAATTGATGAGCTGGCACAGGCTCAATTTCAAGGTAGTACCCATTCATGCGCAGAAAAGTATCGGTAATCGCCAAGCTGATCCGCTTGTTGCCGTCCAAAAACGCGTGATTGTTTGCCATGGATTCCATCAGCGCCGCAGCTTCATGTGTCAAATCATCGTGATAGCCGTTCTGCGGGCGGTAGATGGCCGCTTCCAGTAGCCCGCTGTCGCGCAGGCCGTGCATGCCACCAAACTCATCAATCAGCAGGCGGTGCATCTCCATCGCTTCCGCGACGGTCGGATAGAAATACTCCGCCATTTATTGCGCCAAGAGTTGGTGCAGTCTGCGATTCTTCTCGGTTGAACGGCGGAAGTGCTTCATGACCTCAGGCCGAACCGTATTCTGCGATGGCACAACCACTTCCAGATAGTGCTCCAGCGCCTTCTCGAGCAAGAAACGCCGCGACTGGCCATTCCGCTCAGCCACTTTGGACAGCTTGGCGTATAGCTGCGCATCCATCTCCAACCCAATCTTCCTTGTCGTGACTTTGCCCATCGTTGCCTCTCTCAGGTCTAAGCATACCCCTCCAACTGTCCATGGTCTAGACATTTCTAGAATTGTCTTCCAGATGGCTGCGCGGGTATTCCTCTGCGATCTCTTTGGTCTTTGTGCTCTTTGCGTAATTCCATTTTTCCCTCTGCTTTCAGGCGCCCACTTCCTCGCAATTGGCTTTCACCCGGCCCATTCGATAGAATCGTTTAACGGCAAATCAGAGAACTCTCAAGCGAACGAAGCGAGGCCACTCTATGAGCAAGACCACCGATGCGAACGACCGCATGAATCGTCCGCTGGATGCTGTTGATCCACAAATCGCTGACTTGCTCCGTGAAGAAGCGAAGCGCCAGGCCACCGGCCTCGAATTAATCCCCTCCGAAAACCTCGTCTCCGAAGCCGTTCTCGAAGCCATGGGCTCCATCTTCACCAACAAGTACGCCGAAGGCTATCCCGGCAAGCGTTACTACGGCGGCTGCGAATACGCCGACAAGGTCGAGCAGCTCGCGATCGATCGCGCCAAGGAGCTGTTCGGCGCCGAACACGCCAACGTCCAGGCGCATTCCGGCACCTCCGCAAACGTCGCCGTCTACATGTCCACCCTGCAGCCGGGCGACACCGTGCTGGGCATGAATCTTTCCCACGGTGGCCACCTGACGCACGGCCATCCGCTCAACTTCTCCGGCCGCATGTACAAATTCGTGGCCTACGGCGTGAAAAAAGAAGACGAGCGCATTGATTACGACGAAATCGAAAAACTCGCCCTCGAACACAAGCCGAAGATGATCGTGGCCGGCGCAAGCGCGTACTCGCGCATCATTGATTTCGAGCGCATCTCCAAAGCCGCCAGGTCCGTCGGCGCGCTTTTCTTCGTGGATATGGCCCACATCGCCGGTTTAGTCGCTGCCGGCGTCCATCCCAGCCCCGTCCCGCACGCGGACATCGTCTCCACCACCACGCACAAAACACTCCGCGGCCCCCGCGGAGGATTGGTGCTCTGCAAAGCCGCCTTTGCCAAGGAACTGGACAAGCTGACGTTCCCCGGTATCCAGGGCGGGCCACTGGTGAATACCATCGCCGCCAAAGCTGTGTGCCTGAGGGAAGCCATGGAGCCCTCTTTCAAGGACTATCAGAAGCAAGTCGTGGCCAACACCAAGGTTATGGCCGCCGCAGTAGCCAAACGGGGCTTTCGCATCGTCACCGGTGGCACGGACAATCACCTCTTCCTGATCGAAGTCCACCCTCGCGGAATCACCGGAACCGACGCCGAAAAGGCCCTTGATCGCGCCGGCATCACCGTCAACAAGAATTCCATTCCCTTCGATCCCCTGCCCCCCATGAAGGGCGGCGGCATCCGTTTGGGCACCCCTTCTGTGACTACGCGCGGCATGCGCGAACCCGAGATGGAACAAATCGGCGCCTGGATCGTCGAAATCCTTTCCAACATCGGCAATGCGGAAATCGAACAGCGCGTGCGCAAGCAAGTCGCCGAGCTCGCCGGGCGATTCCCCATCTATGAAGCCCGCGTGAAGGGCGGTCCCACGCGTTCCGAACCCGCGCACGTCTAGCCGTTTGGATCACGACGCTCACGCATGAATATTTTCAAAGCAACCGCCGATTTCGAGCACTGGCTGGCAGGGCAACTGCCAATTATTCGCCAGGATCTCGCCCTCAAGCACGAGCACATGGCCGAAGCCGCCTTCCCTTTTTTCCGCGCCACCTTCTACCGCTGGCTGCAGCTTTGGCCCGAGCACTGCGCCGATTTAACGAAGGCCCCGGCGGTACTGGGCGTCGGCGATCTGCACATCGAAAACTTCGGAACCTGGCGCGACGAGGAAGGCCGCCTCATCTGGGGTGTGAACGATTTGGACGAAGCCTGGCCCACGGCCTATACCCTCGATCTGGTGCGCTTGCTCACCAGCGTCTACGTCGCCATCGAGGAGGAGCACCTATGCATCTCAAGAAGGGCGGCTTCCGAGGCCATCGAGGAGGGCTATCGAGACGCGCTGGCCGCCGGCGGCAAAGCCTTCATCCTGGCGGAAAATCATCGCTGGCTGCGCCTGCTCGCCCTTGGCAAACTTCGCGACCCCGTCCAGTTCTGGAACAAGCTGGAGCACTTGCAACCCTTCACCGCCAAGCCGCCTGAGGAAGCACGCAAACTCTTGGAGCAGTGGCTTCCTTCCCCAAAGCAGGGGTATCTCTTGAAGCGACGCATCGCAGGTATGGGAAGCCTCGGACACCCACGGATTCTCGCCTTGTCGCGCTGGCGCGGAGCCTTCATCGCCCGAGAAGCTAAAGCCATCCGTCCCTCGGCCTGGGTTTGGGCCAAAAAGGCTTCGTCCAATGAAATTTACTGCGAAAAGCTGGTGCAACGATCCATTCGTGTGCCCGACCCCTGCGTGCATTTTCATGGACGCTGGGTGGTCCGCCGCCTGGCCCCAGACTGCTCGCGGATTGAACTAGCTTCCCTTGCCAAGGATCGCGACGAGGCTCGTCTGCTCTACTCCATGGGCTGGGAGACTGCCAACATGCATTTCAGTACCCCCCAGGCCATCGGCAAAATTAGGCAGGACGTTGCCACGCGGCGGGGTCGGTGGCTTCACAAAGCCGCCAAGTCCATGCTCGCGGCCACCAAGAAAGATTGGGATAAGTGGCGCCGCGATTGGAAGCAATCCGCGCCTCGTTGAAGGCCAACGCAGCACCTGTCCTCATTCTTCTCTCTACTACGTCAGTGCCGCTGAACCAAGACTGTCCTCCCGGTCAGTAGATTCTTTGCAACCCGCCGTGTACGGTGAAGAAGGACTGGGATGGGAACCTCGCTCACGACTTCGCTGCTCGCTGTTCTGTTCATCGCTCCGATGAGCTGGACAATCTTTATTAGAGCTTCACAGCTACGGTTGGCGCGTATCGCCTTCGGGTCGCGCGAGCGCTTCCCCACTTCCCGGAAATCCTATTCTTCCGCAGCCGCGCGTTCGAAAGCCCATCCGCACGCGGCACGCTGGGCGAGGTGAACCGATGATGGATACGGAAGCTTTCCGAGAATTCAAGACTGGCTTGACGCTCCTGCGCGATAACTACGCCATAAAAGCCCTGCCGCACATGCGCCGCGCGGTGGACCTGGATAAGAACAATCCCTACTACATGTCCTACCTCGGAGTGGTCCTGGCGCGCTCCGAACACAAGTGGGGCGAAGCCGAAAGACTCTGCGACTCCGCCGTTCGAATGAAGCGGAATCAGGCGCAGCTCTATCTGAATCTCGCTGAAGTGTATGCCACTGCCGGACGGCGCGATGAAGCCGTGGAAGCGCTGCAGTCCGGGCTGAAATTTGCTCGCCGCGATGTGCGGCTGACGATTGCCATGAACAAATTGACTGAGCGGCGGCCTCCGGTGCTTTCCTTCCTTGGCCGCAGGCATCCTTTGAATCGACAGCTTGGAGTTCTGAGGCATCGTGCCATGAAAGTTTTCCGGCAGACGGCGTAACGAGTTCTCTCCACCCCCAAACGCAGGAGCGGGCGTCCCAATTCACGGGACGCCCACTCTTGTTTTTATTCGTGATGAATTCGAATTAGCGACGTTGCCGGCTAGCGAGGGCCAGGGGCGCCAAAATTGTAGGTGTGCTGTATTCCCATTTCCATCAGGATCTTGATCCCGATGCCGAACATGCCCGTCGGCAGAACGTCGCGGCGGACAACTTCCGCGAGATATTCGCGACACATGGAAGCAGGATCTTTCGAATACGGCATGGTCACGAAAAGCCGCATGCCAACTTCGTAGTTGGGTTCGCTGGACTGAAAGTACACGCCGGAGCGGGACACGCTGGCGGAGCCGCGCATGTCCTCAAAGTGATCGACGTTGGGGTCCGAGGGACGGATGCGCATGAGCTGCGTAATTTTGCAGCGGCGGGTGCCGCGGCGCTCCGTGCGCGAGACAGGCAATCGGGGTGAGCCTCCGGTTGTAGTGTTCTTCATGATCGGATCTTGCTGGGTCGCCATGGCTTAAGGGTCTCTCCGCAGGAGCACAGTTCCTGAGCTAGAGACAGTATGGGCCGTGGCTGACACCTAAACCTATAGCGGAGACGTACCCGGAAGGAAGTAGGACGTTCCGCAAAAATAGTAGTACGGAAGTACTAGAAAGGGAAGCGGGTGGGTGTGGAAAAGGGAGCGTGGAGAGGGGAGGAAAAAGTCCCAAATTGAAGTGGTGCGAGGGCCGTAGTACCAATCCGGGATTTTCGGCGGCGGGAAAGGGCGCGACGGAAAAGCTAAAGCCTTCGTTTGGGGCACATTAGAGGGCCTAGCAGGGACGGATTCGAATGCTTGGCGCGGCTGCAGAATTGCAGTTATGAAAGGCGCTGTTCGAATCGTGACCAGCCTTCGAATTTGGCGGATTGCGCGAGCAGACAGAAAGCTCTTGAATGAGGGTGTCCCCCATGAGCACAGGTGCGCGGCAGAGTTTTCAGAGTAGTGAGCAAGGCCTCCGGAAGCTGCGTTCGAACGGTGATCGCCGGACGAGCATAGGCCAAGACGAAAGCCCGGAGCGAGTGAGAGGAGAGGTTCGTCCCGCGACAAAGCCCCGCGTTTACCTGGCGGCCGAAAATCGACTGCTGCGAGAGGCGCTATCGCGGATGCTGGCAAAACGCGGAGACATGGAAGTAGTCGGGATGGAAACCGTTGAACCTTCGCTTACTGCCGGGCTGCTGAAGGAAGAAGCAGATATTCTGCTGCTAACCTCGCGGGGCAACATGATCGAGGATGTGCTGGCGATTCGAAAGGTTCGCGCGACGGTTCCGCGCGTGCAAGTCATACTGATTGGCGTCACGGGAACGGAAGCGGAATTTCTGCAATGCGTGCGCGCCGGTGTTCGCGGATACCTTCCGCGGGATGCTTCGGCGGAGGACGTGGTGGAAGGCGTGCGCGCGGTGCAAGCAGGCAAGGCGGTCTGCCCGGGCACGCTCTGCGCGGCCCTGTTCCAACATTTCGAGCGCGAAGCAACGTCCTTCCCTTCCGCAGGTGTGCGCCAGCGGCTGGGCTTGACGCGGCGCGAGCAGCAGCTCATCCCATTAATCGCGGAAGGGCTGACGAACAAAGAGATTGCGAATCGCTTCTGCCTCTCCGAGCAAACCGTGAAGAATCACCTGTATCGCATGAAGCACAAAGTTGGCGCGGGAGACCGCTTGGACATCGTGCAAGTCTGCCGCATCCAGGGATTCATGGTCTAGTGATCCGTTGTCCGTGGTTCGTTTTCAGTCTCTTGTTGCGTCCCTGTGGCACTTTCCAATCTTCAGCACGAGAAAACGAAACGGAGCTCTCCATGCGCGGTTTTTGCAAGTGGTGAGCTCTTCATTTTCGGGCGAGTAGCGCACGCCCGCGTGAGCGAGCTAACTCAGGGCATTTTTGAGGCGCTTGGTGGTCTTCAGCAATTGGCGCTTGAGCGCGTCCACTTGCTTGGAAATACCTTGCAGTTCCTTCTTCGCGAGTACACCTGCCTTCGCGACCTGATGGGCTTTGCGATCGGCGCGGCCCACGGCGGACCCGATTCTGACCGCGACTTGCGTGAGTTTGCTCTTCTTGGCCATTTTTATCCTCCGACTAGCGAAAACCATCCTATACCCAAAATGTTGCGCCCGTGTAACTAAGAGTAAAACTGGGCCTGGTCCTCAGTGGTCGGTTTTCCGTTGCCAGTTCGAAGCAGGATTGGCCGGTTATTTGTTTTCAGTTTCAACTCTCCGTCGCCGATTCTATTTTCCGGCTGTACAGACCTACAAAAGAGGAAGATCGCTCTTTCGAATGGCGTCATTCAAAGCCGGAACGTCAGAAGAGAAAATCTGCTTCCATGCAGCCAACTGCGCATCGAGCCGTGTTCGCAGCATCTTGAAGACTTCATATTGCTGCTGCGTGGGTGCGCTGTCACCGGCTTGCACGCTGGAGCTGAAGCTGTCGAGTTGTTCGTTGAGCATGTTCGGGAAGGCCAGATTGGCTTCGGAACCTTTCATATTTACTTGAATCAGTTCCTCTTCCACAGGGGCCAATTTCTTATCAAGTGCGTCGGCCTGGTCGAGCAGCGACTTCAATCGAGCCTCACCCTCGAGCCGTTGACGAAGTGCTTTTATGCCAACGCGCAATTCGCGGATCTGATTTACCGCGCTATGCAGTTCGGCGTTTGAATCGCGCACCTGCACGGATAAGGCAAACTGCTTTTGCAGATCGTCCTGGGAAACATTCTTCACACGTGGATCCGTGACGATTTCGAGCGGTTGCGTCTGGCTGTGGCCGCTGACCGTCAACCTGACGTTGTACTTGCCGGGGAGTGCGATGGGGCCGCGCGGGCCAAGCCCGGAGTAAAAAGCGCCGGGAATTTTTACGGGGGAATCCCAGCGCAGATTCCAGGCATAGCGATTCAGGCCAGCTGCGGCGGGAATTGTGGTGATCTCTTTTGCCAAGTCAGGCCATTCCTGTGGCTGCTGTTCTTCTTTGGATTCTCTGCTCGAAAGCGCGCGCACCACCTTGCCATCGCTGTCGAGGATTTCGAGTTTTACTTCGTCCTTCGGAGCTGATTTGAAGTAGTAGTCAAGAATAGCTCCCAAGGGTGGATCGTCACCGAGCGGGCCGCGGCGCTCGATCGCATCGGGCAGATGCAAGCGCAGCGCCACTTGTGGCTTGAACAGGAACGTATCTGCATTCGCTGACGTGGCATCCATCTGGCGCAAGGGAGTGATGTCATCCAACACCCAGAAGGCGCGGCCGTGCGTAGCCGCGATCAGATCGTCGCCGTGAATGTTCAAGTCGTGCACCGGGACGGTGGGAAGATTGAGCTTGAGCGGCTGCCAGTTCGCGCCTTCGTCCAAGGAAAAGTAGACGCCGGTCTCGGTTCCGGCAAAGAGCAAGCCTTTGCGCTTGGGGTCTTCGCGGACGGACCGGACATACGAGCCATTAGGAATTCCATTGGCAGTCAACGTCCAGCTCTTGCCTGAATCGTGCGTGCGGTAAATATAGGGCCGGAAATCGTCGAACTTGTGGCGGTCCACGGCGAGGTAGGCGGTGCCAGCGTCATGATGCGAGGCTTCGACGATGCTGATCATGCTCCACTCGGGCATTTCCTTGGGCGTGACGTTGGCCCACGTTTGGCCGCCATTGGTGGAGAGTTGCACGAGGCCGTCGTCGGTGCCAACCCAAAGCATGTCTTTTTTTACCGGCGATTCGGCGACGGCAAAGATGGTGTCGTAATATTCGACGCTGGTGATATCCAGCGTGATGGGGCCGCCTGACGGCTTCTGCTTGGATTTGTCGTTGCGGGTGAGGTCTGGGCTGATGGCCGTCCAGCTCTGGCCGCGGTTGGTGGACTTGAAGAGCATTTCCGCGGCGGAGTACAGAGTATTCGGATCGTGCGGAGAGACGAGCAGAGGCGAAGTCCAGTTGAAACGATGGGGAAGTTTTTCCGCGCCATTGCCGGAAACATCGAGCGGCAGGACGGAGACGTCCACGGCCTGCTCGCTGCGCTTGTCGAAACGCGTGATCAAACCTTCTGCGCCCGCGTAGACGATGTTGGGATCGGGCGGATACGGCGCAATGTAGCCGCTTTCGCCGCCGCCTACTTCGTACCAATCCTGCCGGCCGATGACGCCGTCGTCGTCGTAACTTTTGATGGCGATCGTGGAGTTGTCCTGCTGCGCGCCATAGATGTAGTAGGGCCAGCGGTCATCGGTGATCACGTGATAGAACTGCGCCGTTGGCTGGTTGTATTGCGTGCTCCACGTTTTTCCGCCGTCCGTGGACACATCCGCGCCGCCGTCGTTGCCATTGATGAGCCGCTGCGGATTGTCGGGATCAATCCACAAGCCGTGATGATCGCCATGGGGCGCGGGCAACAATTCAAAAGTTTTTCCGCCATCCATGGAACGGAACGCTCCGGTGTTGAGCACGTAGACGGTGTCCACGGATTTGGGATCGGCAAAGATGTGCGTGAAATACCAGGCGCGCTGGCGAAAACGGCCTTCTTCGTTGATGCGAACCCAATTGTCGCCGCCGTCGTTCGAACGGTAGAGCCCGCCTTCCTTGGATTCCACTAGCGCATAGACGCGATTCGAATCTCCGCCGGAAACCGAAACGCCGATGCGGCCCATGATTCCAGAGGGCAGGCCGTGGCCTTCCAGGTGCGTCCAGGTGCTGCCGCCATCGATCGATTTGTAAAGGCCGCTGCCAGGACCGCCGCTGTTCAGGCTCCAGGGCGTGCGATAGACCTCCCACAAGGAGGCGAAAAGCGTATTGGGATTGTTGGGATCGAAAACGATATCAATCGCGCCGGTCTTTTCGTTTTTGTAGAGCACTTTCTGCCAGGTCGCGCCGCCATCGGTCGATCGAAAAACGCCGCGTTCTTCGTTGGGGCCGTAGGCGTGGCCCAAGGCAGCTACAAAAACGATGTTGGGATTCTTGGGGTCAACGATCAGCGCGCCAATGTGACGCGTATCTTTCAGGCCGACGTTCTTCCAGGTCTTGCCCCGGTCAATCGACTTGTACACGCCATTGCCATAGCTGATGTTGCCGCGAATACAAGCTTCGCCCGTACCGACGTAGAGAATGTTGTGATCCGAGGACGCGACGGCAATGCTGCCGATGGACGCGGCGTCTTCCTTGTCGAAAATCGGCTCCCAACTCGCTCCGGCATCGGAGGATCGCCACACACCTCCGGAGGCTGCGCCGAAATAGAAAACGCTGGGCTCTCCCGGAACACCGGTGACTGCAAGGACGCGCCCGCCGCGGAAAGGTCCCACCTGGCGCCAGCGCATTCCGCCCAGCAACGATTCGGAAGCCGGCGCCGCGGGAGCCGCGGCCGGCGGCGCATCGGAATGCGCTTTAGCATTAGCGAATGCGAACGAGGCAAGAACGGCGAACCCCAACAGAACAACATTCCGATAGCTCATAGAATACGATTCTCCTCAAGGGCCAAGATCATACAGGAGCGCGTGCGGGCTCGCCAATGGCATCGCGGCGCGGTTTATGCGATGCTGCTTCCTCAACGGAGTCCAGGGACGGGTCTGATGCTCAAAAAATTCAAGGATTTGACGGAAAAAGAGATCTTGGCGATCGCCATTGGCGCCGAAGAGGAAGACGGGCGGATTTACGGTGAGTTCGCGGATGCACTGCGGGAGGAGTACCCATCCACCGCACAGATGTTCGAAGAGATGCGCGCGGAGGAAGTGGGGCACCGCGATCGGTTGTTCGCCATGTTCCGGCAGCGATTCGGAGATCACATTCCTTTGATCCGGCGGGAAAACGTGAAGGGCTTTCTGACACGGAGACCGGTGTGGCTCGTCCGGCCGCTGGGCGTGAATACGGCAAGAAAACAGGCGGAATTGATGGAGATGGAAGCAAGCCGATTCTACGCGCGAGCAGCAAGCAGAACGACGGACGCTTCGACGAGGGAACTGCTGAATAAACTCGGGGACGAAGAGAGAAAGCACACGCAGACGGCGGGGGCGTTAGAGGAAAAACACCTCACGACTAGCGCCAAAGCGCAAGAAGAGGAATCACACCGCAAGTTGATCCTGCTGCAAATCATTCAACCGGGACTTGCAGGGCTGATGGATGGATCCGTCTCGACGCTGGCGCCGCTGTTCGCCGCGGCGTTCGCAACACACAAAAGTTCCGACGCATTTTTGGTGGGACTGGCGGCGTCGATTGGAGCGGGTATATCGATGGCTTTTTCAGAGGGTCTCTCCGATGACGGATCGCTTACGGGGCGAGGATCGCCGTGGCTGCGGGGAACGGTTACAGGTTTGATGACCACGGCTGGGGGAATTGGACACACACTGCCATTCTTGATCGCTAACTTTCACGTCGCAACGGTGGTGGCAGTCATTGTCGTAGCCGTCGAGCTGATGGTTATCAGCTTCATCCGGCACCGTTACATGGACACGCCGTTCTTGCAGGCGGCTTTTCAGGTGATTGTCGGCGGCGTTTTGGTGTTTCTGACAGGATGGCTCATCGGGAGCTCCTAGCTGCGGCCAGTTCAGTGAACGAGAATATCCTTAAGTATTACAAGCTCGGCCAAGAAAGCTCTCGGTTGAGTGGCGCATCGCTAGAACGTATCCGGACAGAGAGCGTCCTGCGCAGATTCCTGCCTCGGACGCCGGCCACCATTCTGGACGTCGGAGGGGCTGATGGCGTGTACGCGTTCCCCCTCTCGAAAGCCGGCTATGAAGTGCATTTGGTGGATCCGATTGCCCTCCACATTGAGCAGGGCCGCGAGAAGTCAGACTCAAGTGGCGTTCGACTCGCCTCGATCACTATGGGAGATGCGCGTGCACTGAAATTTCCAAATCAATTTGCTGACGCTGTCTTGTATTTTGGCCCGCTCTATCACCTGGATTCTACATCCGAGCGCTCCGCTGCACTTCTAGAGGCTTACCGCACACTCAAGCCGGGAGGGAACTTCCTAGGCGCCTTTATTTCCAGGTTCGCTTCTCTGTTGGACGGCGTTCGCTCGCATTTTCTGGAGAAAGAAGAATTCGCGAAAATCGTGGACGGCGACCTGAAAACCGGGCAACACCGGAATTCCACGGACAATCCGGTCTACTTTACCAACGCCTATTTTCATCACCCGATGGAAGCCAAATCAGAGGTCCAGCAAGCGGGGTTCAAGAATGTGCGACTGCTCTCGGTAGAAGGGCCGTTTTGGCTGGTAAACGACATCCAAGAGCAATTGGAAAAACCAGAACTCTCAACGCGGATTTTGGAGTTTATGGAGCGCATCGAAGCGGAAGAGGGACTCATCGGGGCAAGCGCGCATTTTCTTGCGGTAGCTGAGAAGTGAGCCTAGCTTATTTTGTTGCGTGCAGAATCGGCCGGGAGAACGTAGACTATCGCCCTGCACCGCGGGCACCGCAAGGCGGAAGACGAATTCGAATGGCGGGAGGAACAGAGGGACATGCTTAAAGGCCTGATCGTCGGAATTGTACTGGGAGTGTTGCTGGTCGCCGGGGGAGTTTACTTTTATTTTTCGTCCGGGCGCGCACCGGTGGCGACTTCGGCGGCGCCGATGCCATTCGAAAAGAGTTTTGCGCGGATCGGGCTACACGCCTACCTGGATAAACTGCCACATCCCGAGCCGCAGGTCGCGGCGGATGAAACGAATTTGCTGGCGGGCGCAAAGGTGTACAAGGAAAACTGCGCCGTTTGCCACGGATTGCCCGGCGAGCCAAAGAGCTTGATCGCACAAGGAATGTATCCCGTGCCGCCGCAGCTGTTCCATGGAGTGGGAGTAACGGACGACGATGCCTGGGAGTCGTATTGGAAAGTCGAAAACGGAATACGCATGACGGGGATGCCAGGCTTCAAAGACCGTTTGACCGAACCTCAGATTTGGCAAGTGAGCGTGCTGGTGAAGAACGCGGACAAGATGCCCACGTCCGTTCGAAACGCCCTCGCAAGCGTTCCACCTGCGGAGACGATGGTTCCGGCGGCGCCAAGCGCACCGGCGAAAAAATAGACTGGACGGGTTCGGCCGGGCTAACTCGCCGGCGTGACGCGTTGCTCGGCGCGACGTAACTCGGGAAAACACCAAGCCCACACTGCGGTCACTACGAGTGTGCCAAGACCACCGAGCACGACCGCGGTCACTGCGCCGAACCATTGCGCGGTGAGACCTGATTCGAATTGGCCCAACTCGTTGGACGCCCCAATGAAAATCATTTCGACGGCGTTGACGCGGCCCCGCATCTCATCGGGCGTCCCGAGCTGGATGATCATCTGGCGGACAATTACGCTAACCATGTCCGTGGCGCCCACCATGCAGAGCGCGAGAAGCGAAATCACGAGGCTCCGTGAAAGCCCGAAAATTATGGTAGCAGCGCCAAAACCGGCGACGCACCAAAGCATCAGCGCGCCTGCGCGGCGCCCCAAGGGTTTATGCGCTACGCAAATCGCCATGACGCCAGCGCCAACCGCTGGTGCGCTGCGCAAAAGGCCCAGCCCCCACGGTCCTGTGAGCAGAATTTCCCGCGCGTAAACGGGGAGTAGTGCGACGGCGCCTCCCAACAAGACACCGAAGAGGTCGAGTGAGATCGCTCCCAGGATTAGCTTCTCGCGACGAATGTAATGGAGGCCGGCGAGCATCGTCATCCAGCTCACCGGCTCGCGAGAGCGGGGCGCAGTTTGCGTCTTGATTCGCAACGCGGAGACCGCAGCCGTCGCCGCCGTGACGCAGGAAAGCGCATACACGGCCGCTGGACCGCGAGCAGCCGCGTAAACGATTCCTCCCAGCGAAGGGCCAAGGACCACAGCCGACTGAAAAATGCTCGAGGCCCAGGCGACGGCGTTCATATAGTCTTTTTCTGGGACGAGCTGCGGGAGCAGGGCGCGACTCGCAGGGCCGCTCATCGAGCGCACAATGCCAAGGAGAATCAGGACCGCGTAGATCGGATAGACGGAGTGCGCTCCGCGAAGCGCGAGGAACAAGAGCAGCCCGGAGCAAGTCGCGAAACCGCAGTAGCAGAGAAAGAGAAGCTTTCGCCGTTCATAACGATCGGCGGCATGACCGGAGAGCAAGAACAGAAAGACGCCGGGAAGAAATTGCGCCAAACCGACAAGACCGAGAGCTAGCGGCTTCTTGGTGATCTCGTAGACTTGCCAGCCAACCGCGACGGATTGCATCTCCGTGGCCAGGATGATGAAGAAGCGCGCCGACTGGAAGAAAACAAAACTCGGGTATGTGAACGCGACTCGCCCAGCAGCTCTGGAATTCTCGGGTGCGGCCATCGCACCTTACTTTGCCATAAAAACAAAACGAGCAGGAGACAGGTGGAAGCGCTCAGCAACTCTTCTCCTGTGCTATAGAAATAAGTCTGCACTCAGTGGCAGGCGCCACTGCCGGAGTCGGTGAAGCTCTTTCCTGCCTCGGGGATAAATTGCCAATCGTAACCATTGGGCTTAAGCGTGAGCTTTAGAACGCCGAAGGTCGTCGTATCGCGCAATTCACTGTTGGGCTTGGTCGCGCCGAATGGTCGGTGATTCTTGCCGCCGGTGCCAACAACAAACTCGCGAATGCCGCGCTTGGCATCGGCTGCGCCATCGGGCGTCTGGGGCGCAAAGCGCTCATAGTCGTGGTCATGACCGTTGATGACCACATCCGCGTTGGCATCGTACAGCGCCTGGAAAAGCGGCTTTACCGTTGGATCGTTGCCATGCGCTCCGCCGGAACTGAAGAGTGGCTTGTGCCAATAGGCTAGCGTGCAGGCAACCGGATGCGCGGCGAGATCCGCACGCAACCATTTTTCCTGCGGCGAGCCAGATTCGCACCCGCCTACATCGTTGCATTCGCTATTGAGCACGATAATGTGCCACGTGCCGAGTTCGTAGCTGTAGTAGCCGGTCTTCGGGTCACCCGCGGCAGCGCCAAAATAGTCGAAGTAGGGCGTCGCACCTGAGGAATGAAACTCGTGGTTCCCGGGGGCTGGCCGGGTACGGGCTTTCGCACGTCCCCAGGTTTTGTCGTAGCAGACGAAGTTCTCCTTGCTGCCGTCCGGATAGGCGAGGTCGCCTACCGCCATCACCGTTCCGGGAATTTGATCGAGCAATTTTCCGGTGGCCTCTGCGCCGGAGAGATCCTTGCAGTCGGCAATGTCACCCGCCCCAATCAGAATGGCAGATTCGCTTGCAGGCGCTGGCGCCAACGAGATACTGGCGCGCAGTGGATACAGCGCTCCGAACACGGTGACCGCCACAACAAACCAAAACCCGAGAAAATGGTTCCGCATTTCAACCCTTTCGATCAATGCGAGACGATGGCACGCGAAAAGATTACGCCACACGACTTAAACGCAGCTTAAATTTGGCCTGAAAATTCCTTCAGGCTCAATCGCCGGGAAAATGGCGAGGCGCGAAGGGTTCCCGTTCCGCGCCTCGGCCACCGGTCGCAGAGTTTAGAACTTGAATCGCAGCATAAGCTGAAGCTGACGCGGCAAGCCCGTGCCCGTGTTGGGCGATGCGACGTTGTCGTTGTTACTGTTGAAGTTCACGGTCGAAGTGATTACACCAAAGTTGGGCTTCGGCGCCAAGAAAGCGGGAGTCGTAGGGGTTGCATCATTATAGGCAAGCGCCAACTGGTTCGGATCGCCAAGCTGGGTGTGGTTGAGAATGTTGAACGACTGCACGCCAAACTGCATCGAAAGCCGTTCCGTTAGCCGGGTCTCCTTCATCAGCGCCAAGTCAATTTGCCAGGAGGGCAAAGCACGAAACAGACCGTTTGGCTCATCCCCAAACCGGGTAAAGAAACCCTCGGCGTTCTGCGGTGGCGGTCGGAAGGCCGCGGGATTGATCAGAGGCACTCCATTGTGGCCTCCGCCCGGGAGCGTTAGAGGCACTCCCGGAACGATGTCTGGCCGCTGAGTCGTCTGGTCATTGCCATCGGGAAGCAGATACATGGAGGCAAAAGGGCTGGTGGAGTTAAAGAAAGGGTTAGCCGGATTCGTAATGCTGTTGCCAAGGTCCATCGTAACTGTAAGCGGGTGCCCAGTGTGCCAAAGGCCTATGCTGCTCAGGCTCCAGCCTCCCACAAGTTTGCCAATCGCTCCAGGGTGATCAAGGTAGGCTTTGCCGGGTCCCAAAGGGAGCTCATAGACGGCGTTTGCGGTGAAGTTGTGGCGAATGTCAAAAATGCTGGGCCCTTTGTCGCAAGAGAGACAGTTGATGTTTTCGGGTCCATTTGACTCCCCGCCACCTACCGAACCGTCATTGATGGAATGGCCGTAGGTGTAACGGGTTTGCACGGAGAATCCGCTGATAAATCTCCGCTCCAGCGAGACTCCTAGCGCGTGGTAGGAACTTGACCCAACATCGCTCTTGTAATCGACCGAGCCATACGGGTCTGGGTTGTTGGGATCCGGGAAATACTGGTCGAGGGGACGTACGCAATCGCTGCCAGTAGCATTAATGGCAATTGGCATGGAGCAGAGATTTACCGCGCCACGCGAGAAGAGACGCACCCCATGGCTGCCAAGGTAAGACGTGCTGAAGAGGAACCCCGCCGGCAATTGGTGTTCAATGGTGAGGCCCCACTCCTCGGCATACAAATCCCTGCGGCCTTCCCTCTGCAAAGCACGCGGGTGATTGGCAGCCTTCTGAAAACCGCCGGTGCCGGTGAAGGCCGAGAGGTCGGGGATCTCTTGCGTTATTGCCGGACTGACGGTCGGCCCTTGCACCGATGCACGAAACGTGTCGCTCTCGAGGCCGGCGTTTAGATCGTCATTCTGTGCTGCACCATGGTAAATCCCAAACCCGGCGCGAATGACGGTTTTCCCGTGAAGCGCCGGCGGAGCCCAAGCGACGCTGACCCGAGGATCAAAATTCTTGTAGTCCGGATTATACAAAGCAGGATTCGCCGGACACGGCGCTGTGTTGATGGGAACAGGGAACGGCGTGTTGAAGGAGCCAGTCCCCAGGCAGGCCCCGTGAAACTCGTTGAAGTCGAAGACGGTTGTTCGGTTGGTCGCCTCGTTAGCCACCCCGTAGTATTCCCAGCGCAGACCGGCAGTAATTGTTAGTGCGGGCGTAACCTTCCATTCGTCCTGAAAGTACGGCATGTAAAATGTCCGACGCAGTCTGTGGCAACACCATGGGGCATCGAAGCTGAGGCTGCCGAGAGTGCCCGATATAAGGCTCAGGTCATCTCCAAAGTTGAGATTGTTGTTCGCCGTTTGACCTTGATTGAGCCGGACCCGACGGATTTCCATTCCCATTTTGAAAGCATGCCGGCCGTGAGTCCACGTCATGTTGTCGACCACGCCGTACGTCGTTCCGATTTCGATGTCCGCCGATTCGTTGGGAATTCCGGTGAAGTTATTCGAGTTCACTGCAAACGTGAGAGTACTTGCCTCAGGATTGTGGAATGGCGAACGGTTGATGTAGACCTTCGCTTCGTTGAAAATACTGGGGCTGAACACGTGCTGCAGCGCGACGAGATAGTTGGCCGGGTGATTGATGGTTTGCGCTTTGTCCAGGCCAACTGTAACTCCAATTTGGGCGTCCACAAGGCTGATATCGCGTTGGGCCCGGCCGTATAGCGTGGTGCTATCGCTGAACTTGTGGTCGATCCGTACAAGCCATGTGTCTTCGTGAACGGTGGTTTGAATGGCGTGCGTGAAGGCTTCTACGTCCGTGGCCAAATCGTTCGAATCAAAATTCTCGTTGCCGAGCTCACTTGCCGTTAAGGCACTGAACGCACTATCGGGAAAAACAATCTTCGGAGTACATCCGCCAACGGTACCGGTGGACGCTCGCCAAGGGTACCCCTGCAGAATGGCGCACATATCCGGCGTAGGTCCCACTTGAACCGGGGGAGTTTGCGTATTGTCCGTTCTCCCGTTGACCAGAACATCCTTTATAAAGCTGGCGCTGGGTACGAAGATAGTTCCGGCGGAGGTAGACTCCTGCAACTGCCTAAGCCCCTCATAGCTGATAAAGAAAAAGGTCTTGTCCTTCTTGATGGGTCCTCCCACCGTCATTCCGTATTGGCCCATTCGAAACGGCAGGACGGCGGGTATTGTCAGATTACCGGAGGGGTCGGGGGCAAAATCGTCGAAATTGCGTGCGTCGAATACGGAATTTCTGAGGTAACCGAAGGCCGTCCCGTGCAGATCATTTGTGCCGGACTTGGTGACGACGTTAATCTGGCCGCCTGCCTGCGTCCCATACTCGGCGTCGTATAGCGCGCTGTTCACCCGATATTCCTCGACGGCATCTTCGGAGATTTGCAGGCGGACCTGTGACTTCTGCGCTTGCTCCTGAATACCGCCGGCATCCACACCGTCGAAGCTGAAGTTATTGTCATCCCGGGCGCGGCCGGCGAATCGGATAGTGCGCTGGTCGCCTCCGCCATCGTCTTGGGCAAAAGGGGCGAGAAGGGTCAACCCAGACCAGTCGCGGCCGTTCACGGGCAAATTGACAATTTGATCCGCTCTAATGACCGTCGCTTGCTCGGCCGAGCTGCGCTCCGCCGGCCCCGCTTCCGGGCTGATTTCCACCTTGTCTTCGATGGCGCCGATTTCAAGGCGCACATCCAGCGTTCGTGTCTGCCCTACTTCCAAGATGACGCCGTCCAAGACCTTCGTTTTAAAGCTTGGGTTGGTGACCGTGACGCGGTACTCGCCAACGGCTAGCCCAGGGAAGCGGTAGTAGCCATTGGAATTTGCTTTTTTCTCCTCGGAGATCCCCGTAGCGACGGCCAAGACTCGTATCCTGGCTCCGCTGATAGCGCCGGCGCTGGGGTCGGTGACTGTGCCTTCGAGCGTCGCGCGATCCGTTTGCGCAAGAGCCGGTCCCGCCAGAACAAACAATGCAGAAAAAAATACAAGCATCTTTTTCCATTCAGACATCTGCACACCCCCACTTGGAAAATCATTAAGCGTTTGAAACGCCGGCAGTTAGGAAGCTGAGCCGAAACCGTCGATCGGGGCTCGCAAAGCCCAGTCCTTGGCCTCCATTTGGGGCGTGAAATACTAATGGCAGATGAATGACGATTCACGAATCTTTGAAATGAAACTGAAAGATTGTTCAGATTCGCGGCTGCAGCAGGAGAACAACGGAGGCTGACTCGGGATTCAGAGGTGGAGACTAGCTCTTTGCAGCAACTGGCAGAGTAATTCGGAAAACGGAGCCGCTGCCTAGGCTGCTTTGCACTTCGATCGTGCCGCCATGCAACTCCACGATCCACTGCGCGATCGCCAGGCCCAGGCCGGAACCGCCTGGTTCGCGGGAACGAGCTTGATCCGCTCGGTAAAAGCGCTCGAAGATGTGCGGCAGGTCTTTCTCGCTAATCCCGATTCCACTGTCGCGAATCTCAATTCGCGCACTTCCGGACCCGTTGGAAAGGTTCATCTGGATCCTGCCGCCCACAGGCGTGTACTTCACGGCGTTTTCCACGACAATCAGAAGCAGACGCTCGATCGCCGCACAGTCCCCCGAAACCAGAACCGAACCGGCTGGAAGCTCACTCATAACTTGAATCCCCTTGGCTGCCGCAAGAATGCCGGCTTCCTCTGCGATTTTTTCCACATGCGGCGCGAGATCCATGTCCCGAAACTGGAGTTCTGCAGCACCGGCATCTGCGCGCGCCAACGTCAGCAGATTCTCGATGAGATGAGTGGTTTCTTCGGACGTCGTAAGAATGCGCGAGAGCGTTTCGCGGTATTCCTGCTCTGTGCGGGAGCGCCGCAGGGCGAGTTCTGCGTTAGCGCGGATCAACGCAACCGGCGTGCGCAAATCGTGTGACGCATCGGCCGTAAATTGCGTGATGCGTTTTACGGAAGCCTCGATGCGGCCCAGCATGTCGTTCAGAGTTTCCGACAAACGCCGCAATTCATCGTTCGCGGGAGGAACTGCGAGGCGGCCGGATAAATTTTGTACGCCAATGCCCCGCGCCGTTTTGATGATTTCGTTGACTGGCGCGAGCGCCCGTCCGCTGAGCCAATACCCGGCAAGGGAAGCCAGGACGACAAGAAACGGCAAGGTTTCCTTGAGGATCAGCCGGAAACGATCGAGCGCCAGATCGAAAGGCTCCGTCGGAATGGCAGCGCGCACGCGAAACGATTGGCCGCCCGCTTCGACCGTGCGCATGGCAACGCGGTACTGCAGGAAGTCGAGATTGGTGGTGAGAAATGTGACCTCCGTTCCCTGTACCGGCGGGAGACTCCTGTAGGGCTTCGCAAATGGTCGGGATTGGAAGATAATTTTGTCACTGGCGTCCGACACCTCCAGCAGCGCCGCGCCGGCCCACAAACCCGCCAGTTCGTACAATTCGGCCCGGACTTCAGCCGCGCCTTTGGGCGCCGTGCGCACCAGGACGCTTTGAACGCTTTCGAGATTTGCGCGTAAGGCATCGTTCACCGTCTGTTCGATGCTGCGTCGAAAACCCAAATCACTAATCCAGGCAAACGAGGCAAACGCCACCACCAGTACAGCAAAGTACCAGGCAGTGATCCGGGCGCGAAGGGGCAGCTTCATGGTCGAGCTTCGGGTCCGAGAGAATATCCAAAACCGCGGAGGGTGTGAATCAATTTTATCGGCTCGTGCTCATCAATCTTCCTTCGGAGCAGGCGCACAAAGGCATCCAACGTGTTCTCCTCGACGTTTTGCCCTTGTCCCCATACCGCGTCCAGAATGGCGTGACGCGTGGCGACGCGTCCTTCGTTGCGCATGAGAAATTCAAGCAAGCGAAATTCTGTTGGTGTGAGATGAATCTCCCGGCTGCCGCGGAAGACGCGGCGCTGCACAATGTCGAGCGCCAGATCGGAGACCCGAAGAGTGCGACTTCGCGGCTCGGCTACGCGGCGCTCCAGGGCACGGATCCGCGCCAGCAATATCGCAAACGAAAACGGTTTCGTCAGGTAGTCGTCCGCTCCGGTATCCAGCCCTTTGACGATGTCCGGGACGGAGTCGCGCGCTGTCAGCATGAGAATCGGAATGTTCTCGCGAGTCTCACGGAGCTGCCGTGCGACCTGAAGTCCATTGAGGCCGGGCAACATCACGTCGAGCAGCACCATGTCGAACGGGGCGTTCCGAGCCAGCGAAACCGCAGAGAGCCCGTCGTAGGCGAGGCTTACGACATGAGACTCCTCTTCCAGACCTCGCCGGAGCACCTGCGCCATTCCCTTTTCGTCTTCGACAACGAGGATTTTCATTTGAAACTGCTTTGTCAGAAAAACGTATCTATCATCCGCTCGCGGGGCTCGAAATCAAGCTCCGGCAGGTTTGCGCGGCCGGAGATAGAAATGAATTGCCGGAGTGAAAATAAGCGAGAGCACCATGGAACTCAAGATGCCGCCAACGACGGCGATGGCCAGCGGCTTCAGCATAGCCGAGCCCGCTCCGATGCCGAATGCTAGTGGAAGCATGCCGGCGACGGTGGCCAGCGCGGTCATGGCGATGGGGCGCAGACGGCGCCGGCCGGCTTGAATCATGGCGTTTTCGGCGGAGAAGCCAAGGCCGCGGAAGCGGTCTTCGGCGTCCATCAGAAGGATGCCGTTCTTCGCCACGATGCCGATCACCATGATCATGCCCATAAAGGAAGCGACGTTGAAATTCGTGCCGGTGATCAGCAGCGCCAGGAAGCCGCCAAACGTGGAGAGTAGTGCGGAAGCCAGGATAGCCGCAGGCGCCGAGAACGTGCGGAATTCAAAAAGCAACACGGCAAACAGGAGGACCAGTGCCAGAAGGAAAACCATTAACAAGTCGTGGAAGGATTTTTGCTGCTCTTGATACAAGCCGCCGTACTCGACGCGGATGGAGGACGGGAGGTGCAGGTCTTTGACGGCTTTCTGTACTGCGGAGATTCCTGTGCCAAGATCCACCCCTTCGAATCGACCGGTCACTTCCACAAGTCGCTGAAGATTTTCGCGACGAATTTCGGTTTGGCCGGGGTCCGTGCTAACGGTCGCCAGAGAACCGAGCGTTGCGGTCCGTCCAGTAGAACTGGTCACAAGGGTGTTGCTCATGTGTTCGAGAGAAGAACGGCTTTGTTCCGGAAAGCGCACGCGAATCGTGTAAGCCCGGTCGTTCACCACGACAGGTGTCGCGGCTGGTTCACCCTCCAGAATAGCGGACGCGTCCACCGCAATTTCCTCGGGCGTAAATCCAGCGCGCGCGGCGACGGTAGGGTCTACTTGGAAGGTGACGGCCGGACCGCTGATAGCGTTTTCGATTCCGTCGAGAACGTCTACAACCGGGTGAACTTTTCCGATTTGAATCTTGCCGATGGCATCGGCGACGCGTGGCGCCGTTTCATTCAGAAGCTTCCCATCAGAAGCAAATAGTTTGATGACCACGGGTTCCGGCTGGCTCGTTAGGTCTCCAATCATGTCCTGCAAGACCTGCACGAATTCAACATCCGCAGCAGGCTCGGTTTGCTTGATCTGCGAGCGCACATCGGAAATGATCTCTTCGATGTCGCGGCTGCGATCGCGTTTCAACTTAACCGTGAAGTCGCCGCGGTTCGCCTCGGTCACCGCTGCCAAGCCCAATTGCAGGCCGGTCCGTCGAGAAGTGTTTTGGACCTCCGGCATGGAGCGAAGGATCTGCTCGATGTGCTGGAGGATGCGGTCGGACTCCGCGAGCGAACTGCCGGGCGGCGTGTAATAGTCCAGGATGAATCCGCCCTCGTCCATCTCGGGAAGCAGGTCCGTGCCAAGCGCGTTGTAGCAGACGTAGGAAAGAACGATGAGGATCAGCGAGCTGCCGGCCAGCACCCACGGACGATTTAAGATGGCTTGCATCACTTTTGTGTAAAAGTTCACCACTCGTCCGAAGAACCCGGTGAGGTGGTCTTCCTCCGCGGCAAGAAGCTTTCCAGAATCAGGTTCCGTAGAGGGGGAAGGTTCGTCCGAATTGATGCCGTACTTCCGCCGCACGAGATATTGGCTCAGCGTCGGGGTCCAGGAGAGCGCAAGAAGGAGCGAGGTGAGCAGCGCCACCGTCATAGTCACGGCCAGTGCCCGGAAGAAACTTCCGGTGACGCCGGTCGTAGAGATGAGTGGGAGAAACACCACGATGGGAGTGATCGTCGAGCCGATCAGCGGAACGGTCAGTTCCTTCAGCGCGCTTTGGATGGCCTCCAGCCGGCCTTGCCCGGCGTCGCGATGCAGGACAATGTTTTCGAGCACTACGATGGCGTCGTCAATGACCAGGCCCACCGCGGCAGCCAATCCGCCAAGGGTCATCAGATTGAAGCTCTGCCCGGTGAATTTCAGCACGATGAAAGTGAACAGCAGGGTGACAGGAATGACCATACCGGCGACCAGCGAGGTTCCCCAGTCACGCAGGAATAGCACCAGAATGATGGCCGAGAGCACCAGCCCAATCAGCACGGCGTCGCGCACGCTGGCGATGGAATCATGCACAATCGTGGACTGGTCATAGAACGGCTCGAGGTGCAGGCCCGGCGGCAGCGTGGGGCGAAGCTCTTCGATCTGGGCGTGAACTTCGTTGGCGACATCGAGCGTGTTGCTGTCCGGCTGACGATTGATGCTGAGCAGAACCGCCTGTTTACCATTGGCAGTAACCATCGTATAGACCGGCGCGACCGACGCCGTGATCTTGGCGATATCTCCAAGGCGAACCGGAATTCCGCCCGCGGAAGTCTTCACGACGATCTGGCCAATTTGCTCGGGCGTGCGAACTTGCCCGCTCACTAGGCCGAGCACTAATTGATGATTGTTTTCGATCAGCCCGGGCGAATCGATCAGGTTTGTCCGGCGAATCGCCTCCAGAATATCGGTGACAGTTACTCCGGCCGCGAGAAGCCGCGCGGGGTCCGGCATAGCTTGAAATTCCGGAACGCGGCCTCCCTGCACTAGAACAGAAGCCACCCCATCAAGTCGGTTGAGGCGCGGCTTCATGTCATAGGTAGCGATTTCCCATAACTTGTTTTGCGGAATCGCGTCTGAGGTAAGGCTGTAGCCAAGAATGGGAAACGTAGCGAAAGTCAAACGATGCGTTTCGATCTTTGCCGTGGATGGCAGTTCGGTCTGCAAGCGGGCGACGACGGCGTCAACCCGCTGCAGCGTCAATATCATGTCGCTGTTCCAGTCGAAGAAAAGATCCACCTCCGCGGAACCGCGGCTGGTGATGGACTGTACTTTTTGCAAGCCGGGGACGCTGTTGACGGCTTCTTCGATCGGACGCGTGACCACCACCAGCATTTGGTCGATCGGCGCGACGCCGTTATCAACGCCAATCACGATGCGTGGAAAATCCGTGTTCGGAAAAACGGAAACGGGAATGCTGAACGCAAGATACGCGCCGACAAGAGACAAGCTGGCGATCAAGAAAAGAATCGGCCGCGAGAGACGCTGAAACCATGGCGCGTCGTGCTGCTTCGAGGGTTGCGCGGAGAGGGAAGAATCAGGCCGAGCGTCCATGCGCGTCTATTCCTTCTCCTTGACCGAGGGCTTTGCTGGATCGCCGGACTTTTCGGATTTTCCGGCACTGTCTCCGGCATCCTTTTCGACGGGAGCCGGCGCTTCGACTTTGACTTGCGTATTGTCCGGCAGCGCGTAACCGCCCGTAGTAATCACTTGTTCGCCGAAGGTCAATCCGCTCAAGACCTGCGTGAGCTCCGCGTTCCGCACGCCAACCTGCACGGTCTTGACGTGGGCATGGCCGTCGGAGCCCGCCAGCAAAACAAAATCTGCGCCTTCCGCATTTTTGTAGACCGCGGGAGTCGGAACAACCAGCGCGTCTTTGACGGTCTTCGGCGTCATTTCAACTTCCACGGTCATGCCCGGCCTCAGCGCCGGATCAGGCTTGGACGCCTCCACCCACACTTCTATGGTCGTGCTTCCCGGGTCGAGCGCGGGACTCACCAAACTGACTTTTCCCTTGATGGGCTCATCGAGCCCCGGAACTTTTAGCTGCGCCGGATTCCCAGCTTTCAGCGCCGCTGCTTCGGATTGCGCGATGTGCGCTTTCGCGATGAGCCGCGATATGTTCATCACGGTGAGGATGGGTTGATTAGCGGCGGCCAGGTCGCCTTCGAAAAGCGGGCGTTCCGTCACGACGCCATCAATCGGGCTGGTGATTTTCGAATAGCTGAGCAGCGCCTCAGCGCTACGCATCTTGCCTTCCGCGGACAGGCGCGAGCCCTGCGCGGATTTCAGTGCTTGTTCTTTGCCAAGACGCTGTAAATCCGCCAGTAATTTTTGCGCCTGTTCGTTCTGGCTGCGCGCTTGCGCCAACGTAACTTCAGCGGTATCCAGATCGCGCCTTGGAATGGCGCCCTCCTGGAATAGTTCCTTGCGGCTCTCATAAACCTTCTGTTGCGCGTCAAATGTTGATTTCGCGGTGGCCGCATCCAGCTCCGCTTTCTGAATTTGCTGTGGCAGGCTGGCGCCAACGGTAGTGGCATACGCGGCGTCCGCCTGTTCAAAATCTCCGCGGCTCGCCTCCGCCGCCGCAGCCAAGTCCGCATTTTCCAGAACAACGAGCAATTGTCCTTTTTTGACTCGCGCGCCCCGCTGGACGAGGAACTGCTTCACGGTAGAGGTAATTTTCGGCGCAATCGTGGCTTGTTCGAGCGGAAACACCACCGCCTCCGCCGAAATGACCTGCGAGATGGGGCCGCGCTGCACCGGTGTGATCTGCACGGAAACCACCGGTTCTTTTTCCTTTTCGGCATTGCTGCAGCCGTTCGCGACGCAGAGCATCGCGGCTACCGCGCAGAAAAGAACCATCGCGCGAAGGGGAGGTGTGAAACTTTCTTTCATCGTCGGCTTCATGGAGTTGTCAGCACTCCCGTTAGAGTTTGCAAGTTTGCCAGAGCCACGCGATACCGCACGGCCCCGTCCTGATACGCCGCATTGGCTTGCGCAAACGTGGTTTGCGCGTCCACCACTTCAAGCACCGTGGCTTCGCCGCCCTTATACCGGAGCGTCGTAAGGCGCAGGCTTTCTTCCGAAAGTTCGGCCGAGCGGCTGAGGCCGCTGAGTTCATTCAGCGCCGTCTCCGCTTCTGCATACAAAGACTGGATCTCGGCAAGCAGCTTGCGCTGCACCAGAGAAAGCTCGCGTTGCGCCTGCGCGTGTCGCAATTCAGCCTGCTTGATGCGGCTCTGCGTCGTTCCCCAGTTCCAAATAGGAATATTTATCGTTGCGAGCGTCGAGGTTCCGAGGTTTGAAACGCCCTGTTCGTTGTTGACCGCAAAGCGCGTGGCATCAATGCCGTAGAAATAATCGAAGCTAAGCGAAGGCAGATACCCTCCGCGCGCGCCTGTAACCTCGTGGCCAGCCTGTTGTACCGTAGCGAGCGCCGCGCGAAGATCGGGGTTGTCCCGCGCAGCAAGCTGCTGGACTTCCGCGAGCGTTGGCAAAGGCACGCTCGCGTGCAGATCTTCAGCCAGCTCGAAATTGTCGTTAAAATCCGGAAAAATCAGCACCGCAAAATCAAGCCGCGCGTTGCGAAGTCCGAGTTGCGCCTCCAGCAATTGCCGATGGCGCTCCTGCATCTGTAGTTCCGCCTTGATGACGTCGGCGTGCGCCACCTCCCCGCCCTTTTCAAGGTCCTGCGTCAATTTCAGAAAACGCTCGCCCTCTTCCGCGTTTTTCTTCGCGCTTTCCAGCTTTTGCTGTGCGGCTGCAACAGAGTAATAGTTCTGCACCACGGTTACGACGAGCCCGCGCGAAGCAATCTCGGCGCGCGCTTTGGCCAGCGCCGTGGCGGCCGAGGCCTTGCGGAAAGCCGATATGCTCACGAGATCGATGGCCTCATGCACATTGGCCTGGCTTATGTATTCGTGAACAGCGTTATTGGCGATGAACTTCACGGGGTTACCCGGACCGTTGCTCTGCGTATAGAGCGCCTGATTGTTGTATGTAACGCTGGGAAGCAGCGCGGCGGCCGCCTGATAGCGATCCTGGCGCGCAATCGCAGCGTCGGTCTGCGCCGCTTGAAATGGCGCGCTGTTTTTCCTGGCACGCGCCAGGGCGTCATCCAGTGTCAAGCGGAGCACCGGAGAGGGCGAGGGAGCTGCCTGCGACACCACTTTGGTGGCTGCGGTGCCTCCGGGAGTCGCTGCGTCCTGTGCTGCGGCGATGCTCGCGCCGCACAATAGAACAGCAGCGACCAAGGTCCATGACCGAACGAGAGTGCCATGCAATTTCATAAATCTTGACTCCTGGGCCGGGCAAATTTGCACACGGCAAGGAACAATCTAACGTAGTGAAGCGAAGATAAACGTAGGATTAACTGCGAGATACGGACAGGGCGGGTGCCGCGGAAAGATAAGCCGTGAAGGTGCTTCCGTTCGAATCCGAGCGCGTCAACTCCAAGCGCCCATGATGGGCCTCTGCGATCCACCGTGAAATGGAAAGACCCAGCCCGGCGCCGCCGCCGTCGTTTTCTGCCCGGGAACGCGCCATGTCCGCGCGAAAAAAGCGCTCAAAAATGCGCGGCTGCAAATCCGCGGGAATACCTACGCCGGTATCCGCGATGCTCAGCACATATTCAGCGCCGACGCGCCGGCAAGCCACGGTGACACGTCCGCCCGCGGGCGTGTACTTGATGGCGTTATCCAGCAAATTCATAATCATACGACGGAGAAGGGATTCGTCGGCATGGATGGGAGATTCCGCTGTTCCCTCGAAACAAAGGGAAATTCGTTTTGCCTGTGCCAGAGTCCGGGCCGAATGCACGCACTCGGCCACGAGCTCGTCGAGATAAAAATCGTGCGGTTGGAGCGGATACTGCCCGGCGTCCGCTCGCGTGAGCGTAAAAAGATCTTCAACAATGCGCGTAAGCCGCGCGGCCTCCTGGTGAAGCACCCCGAGCGATTCGCGGTACTCTTCAGCGGAGCGCGCCTGCTGCGACAACGCGACTTCCGATTCGCCGCGCAGGATCGCAACCGGCGTGCGCAATTCATGCGAGGCATCCGCCATGAAGCGCTGCTGCCGTTCGAACGATTGGCTCAGCCGGTCCAGAAGGCTGTTGAACGAGCGCGCCAGCTGCCCGAGCTCGTCCTTTTCATTCTGTACCGCCAGCCGTTCGTGTAGATTTGCGGCGCCAATGCGCCCCGCATGGCTGCTCATGGCCACGACGGGAGCAAGACTCTTGCGCGCGAGAAAATAGCCGCCAACACTCGCGAGCAAAATGGCGATAGGGATAACCCACTCGAAAGTCGACGTGACTCCTTCTAACATTTCCTTTTGCGCGTGCAACGATTGCACGATGAACAGCGTATAGTTCCGGCCGCGAACTGAAAAATGCCGCGCGAAACCACGATATCCGCCTTTATTTCCTTTGATCTCACCAAAAATTCTGTCGGAACGCGAAGCGGCCTCAAGAAATTCTTGAAACGAGTGTGACGACAAGAGTCCAGCCGCTGAAGAATCGGGCTCCGGATTCGCCGCCGGAATATCCTGCGAGCTGACAATTATTTTCCCCGTGTCATCCGTGATGGCATAAAAATGATCGCGGAAAAGGTGCTCGTTGATGGCTACCTGCGCGGCGATCTTGAATACGTCGGGACCAGTCTGATCCTCCATCTCGGCGCGCAGTGTGACGAGAAACGCCTCAGAAAGTTCCGCCAGATTCGCATCCGTCCGCCGCACCGTGCTGCGCCAGAAAATGAAGTAGGTGATCAGAGACAAAATTACCAGAACGAGCGCAAGAACCGCCGTGTACCAGAGGGTGAGCCGGGAGCGGACGGAATCAAGCATGGTTCTTCCGGCTCGGGGGATTCGCTTTCGAACGCAGGCGCGCGGAAGCGGCGTCTTCGGCGCCGTCGGATGGCGATAAATCAACGGCAGAACCGAGTAGATACCCGGCGCCGCGCCGCGTATGCAGCAGCGGCTTCGGCGAATCCGCATCAATTTTTCGCCGCACCCGGTTGATGTACACCTCGATCAGGTTCGAAAACGGATCAAACGTTTCATCCCACACGTGCTCCGCGATTTCCGCGCGCCCCACAACGCGTCCCGCGTTGCGCGCCAGAAACTCTAGCAGCGCATACTCCTTTGCCGTGAGCGGCACTGTTTGTCCATTGCGCGAAACGCTTTGCGCCCCCGTATCCAGGACAAGATCGGCAACGGTGATCTTCGCGGGCCGCAGCTCACCGGAACGGCGCAGCAGCGCGCGAAGCCGCGCCAGCAGCTCGCGGAATTCGAACGGCTTTGTCAGATAATCGTCCGCGCCGCTATCCAGCCCGCTGATGCGGTCCTCCACCGCATCGCGCGCCGTCAGCATGAGAATCGGCACGCGCTGCCCGGCCTTGCGAAGCTCGCGGCAAACGGAAAAACCGTCGCGGCCAGGAATCATCACGTCCAGGATGACCAAATCGTAGGTATTGATCGCCGCTTGATACAGAGCGTCGTCGCCAGTCGCGGAAACGTCTACGGCGTAGGTCTGCTCGCGCAGCCCTTTGGCCACGAATCGCGCGATCCGCGCATCATCTTCCACCAGCAGCAGCCGCATGCGAGCATCATACGGCAGATAGGTAGAAAAGCGAGACTCACCCGGCCCGCAAAAATTTGGATTCCTGCCGCCGTCCCGCCAGACGCCGTTGGGCTTATGACTTGCAGCTTGTGTCTAGGTTAGAATGAACCGAAGAACGGCTCTTCCGCATCAAAAGTAGTGATGAAATTCAAGAAACTCGAGTCCGCACAGCTGGACTGCACCAAAACAGTGATGCGCCCTTTTGGCTGCATGGAACTGTGGGCCGGCAATGAGAAAGCGCACCGCTCCTTGGATCTGGCCGGCCTGGAAAGCGACGTGATTGCCCTGCCCTCCGGGGGCGATAAGGGCGGCGACCTCTCCGCCGTTTTTTCCTGCAGCGACAATATTGCCCGCGTGATTCTCGCCGATTGCGTCGGTCACGGCTACTCCGCGAGTGCCGTCGCGCGTCACGTCCATCATCTGCTGCACAAATTCCAGGACATTCGCGACACGGCAAATTTGCTGGCCGCCCTGAACGATGCCTTCACCCTTTCCAACGAAAATTCGAGCGGCCCCCTCCGGCTGACCACCGTCGTCACCGGCACCTTCGATGGCACGACCGGCGAATTCAATTTCGCCTACGCCGCGCATCCCAGGATGCTTCTGTGGCGCGATCGTGAAAAAAGATTTCTGGAATTAGGCGAGGGCCTGGAGGGTTTCCCGCTCGGTTTCATCACCGGCGAAACATACAACCAGCAGAGCGTGCGCCTGAATCACGGCGACATGATTCTCGCCTTTTCCGATGGCGCCACCGAGGTCCGCTCGCCATCTGGTGACGAGCTCACTTCGAAAGGGTTTATGGAGCTGGCCGAAAAAACCCTGCGCGGCCTAACCCCTCCGCATTTACTCCATGATTTCTCGGAAGCTCTGCTTCAGGGCGTGCATGGCTATCGTGGCGCGCAAGGCGAGCTGGACGACGATATCACGCTGCTCACTTTACGACGTGTCGCTTAGGCTTGAGAAATCTCCGCGCCTCATTTAACTGGGTGCGCGGCAAAGTATTCGTCGAGGCTGGCGACGACCTCTTTGATTCCGTTTTGAACGTTTTTATCCAGCGCGGCCACCACCGCGGGAACGTCTTTGTTGCTCACTGGCTCATCGTGCGAATAATAGTGCGTCCAGACGGTCGCTCCGCTCTTTAAGTCGCGCATTTCCAGTTCCAAGGTGACTCGCGCCATGATTGGTCGGCCGTCAATTTCCTTGAAATCATAAAGTCGTCCGCGGATTGAAAAATCTCCTCTCACGTTGCTGCGCCGGATCGAGACCGCCCGGTAACGTCCTGATGCTCGCAATTCCCGCAGCAGCACCTCTTCGATCATTTCCGCGGGCGGTTCCGCCCAGCGTTGATATTCGTAGGTGCCCATCTCCTCTGCGCCATTGCCGTAGATAATGCGGTCTTCCCGATAAAGATGCGTAGTGAATAGCGAGCCTAAGAGCAGCGTCACGGGAACTGCGCCTGATTTCTCCACCGCGGCCGTGGCAGCGTCCGCCGGAACCGTGAGCTGATAATACTTGCTCGGCCGGGTCGCACCGCAGCCGCTCAGCAAGCTCATCAGCACCAGGACGGCCGGCATTCGAGTGTTTCGGATCGACCGAGGAACTGCTTCCTGCCGCTTTGTCGCGGCTTCTTGCGTGGCTCGCAATTCCCCATCTCCTCGCGTTCGACTCATCGTCATTCTCCCGTTTTATGCTCGCGTGGGTTGTTTGACCGGATAAGCGTGTACGGCCTCGTCTTGATTGTGTTCGTAAACTCCTTCAGGTTCTGGCTCACGTGGCGAAGGTTCTCGAGCAATTCATCAATGTTGTCTGCATTGACGTCCAGTGTCTGGTCCAGCTTTCCAGTCAAGTCGGTTAGGGTTGTGAGTGACTGGCGCAACTGAATGACGGATTGGCGGACGTCGTCGCGATTGTCACCGATCAGGGTGTCCACATGATTCAACGTCTCATTGGCCTGCGCCGTGGTCTTCCTCAAATCCGCCAGTAGCGGCTCCAGCTTCAGTGTGGCGGAGTTCACGTTTTGAATCGTGGATTTCAGGGTAGGCCTGTTTTCCGCGATCATGCCGCGCGTATCCGCCAGTACGCCGGAGAGATTGGCGCGGTTCTGGTCGCTGAGCAGATCGTTCACGCGAGCGACGGTTACTTTCAACTCCCCCGCGCGGTCATTCAGCGTTTTCAGCAGTTCCTGTGCCTGGGGCGCAAGATCGTTGATTCTTGCCGTCAGCGCGTTGAAGTCCACGTACGGATCCGCCACTAACACCGTCCCCGCCGGGGCCAGTGCGGCTCGCTCCGTTCCCGGAACGATCTCCAAATGATTGTCCCCGAGCGGGCTCAAGCTCATGATCCTCACGTGGCTGTCCGTCTTCACAGGCAAGCCCGATCGCACGCTAAAAGTAATCTCAATTCGCGAAGGATCCTTGGGATCCAGCTGCAGTTTTTCCACGCGCCCGACTTTCGGCCCGCCGGAATAGCGCACCGCCGCGCCCGGTTCTAGCCCGCCAGCAAACGGAAAGTACGAGCGATAGATTGCAGCCGAGCCGCCAAACGCGCCGCTAAGTGCGAAGACCGTGGCGATTAGCACCGCGCCGGCAATCAGCACGAAAAGGCCCACCATGGCTTGCTCTCGTTTTGCGTCCATTACGCACCTCTCTTCCCTGCCGCCACGCGTTTCGGGCGGTTATCTTCCGTCAGCATCTGCAGATAGTCCAGTTCTTCCGAAACGGCCGGCTCGGCGATGCGGTCGAAGAACTGCCGCACGCGCGGATGCGTGCTCTTGCGCATCTCCTCCGGCGTGCCCAAGGCCACTATGTATCCTTTGTCGATCAACACCATGCGGTCCGCGATCAAGAAGGCGCTGGCCAGTTCGTGCGTAACCACGACCACGGTCATGTGAAAAGCCTTTTTCAGATCGAGGATCAATTCATCTACGCCGGCAGCGATGATGGGATCCAGCCCCGCGGAGGGCTCATCGAAAAAAAGAATCTCCGGATCCATCGCGAGAGCGCGCGCCACGGCCGCGCGTTTTTTCATTCCTCCGCTGAGCTGTGACGGCATGTAGTTCTCAAACCCTGCCAGGCCCACCTGGTCCAGCTTCAGCCGCACGATAATTTCAATGGTCGAATCCTCCAGCTTGGTATGCTCGCGCAGCGGCAGCGCGACGTTTTCTCCGACGGTCATCGAGCCAAACAGTGCGCCCCCTTGAAACGACATTCCAATTTTCTTTCGAATCTCATCCATCTCCGCGTCGGAAATCGCCGCTATATTTTGTCCCTTAAGCCAAATCTCGCCCGAGCTCGGCTTTTCCAGCCCTACCAGCGTGCGCAGCAGCGTGCTCTTCCCGGATCCGGAGCCGCCGAGAATGACCATCGTCTCCCCGCGCATCACGTCAAGACTGATGCCGTGGAGAATTTCCCGCTCGCCATAGCTCACGCGAAGATCCCGCAGCGAGATCATCGCTTCGCCTTGCACCACTGGGTTGCTGGTCTCTTCCATCGCCATCGCTCGAACCCTATGCCCCGCTCACAAAGAAAAACAGCGTCGTGAAAACCAGGTCCACGAGAATCACCAGGAAGATCGAAACCACCACGGCCCGCGTCGTCGAACGGCCCACCTGCTCCGCGCCGGCCCCCGTCGAAAGTCCCTCGTGGCATCCCACCGCGGTGATGGTAATGCCAAACATGAAGCTCTTGATCAGCCCGGTCACGATGTCGCGCAAAAACAGCGCGTCCAGCGAAGCGCGAATGTATCCCGTAAACACAAAATTCGCCTGCGCCACGCCAAACAGCGATCCGCCAAGAACTCCCATGAAATTCGCCCAGATGGTCAGGCACGGAAGCATCACAATCATCGCCAAAAATTTCGGCGTCACCAGAAAATGAATCGGATTGATGGCCATCGTTTCCAGCGCATCAATTTCTTCCGTGACCTTCATCGTGCCGATCTCCGCCGCAAACGCCGAACCGGATCGCCCAATCACCACGATCGCGGTGATCAACGGCCCCAGTTCCCGCGTCATCGAAATCGCCACCGCGCTGGCGACGTAATTCAAAGCCCCGAACTTTCGCAGTTCGTAAGCAGCCTGCAGCGCCAGGATCAATCCGATGAAAAACGTAATAAGGGAAAGGATGGGCAGCGCACCGACGCCCACCTGCATCGCCTGCGAAACGGCACGCTGCAATCGCAGCGGCTTGCCCTGCAACGGCGCGATAAACGTAAAATACGCGGCGCGTCCACCGAGCGTGGCCAGAGCGCCCAGATACGCAAGCCCGTCCGTCACCGCTCCGCCAATTTGCGTCGCTAGTTCCACTGTCCTCTCAACGCACTGCTACGCCTGGCACTTCGGGCAGGCTCAGGGGGCCACGGCCTGCGCTTCCGTCTCGTGGATTTCAAAAATCTTCACCAACTTGGAGAGCTGCAGCACCTCGCGGACAGTGGTGTTCAGTCCGAACAAGATAAATCGCGCGCCGACGTCGCGCGAAGCCTTCAGGCCTTCCACAAGAGAAGCCACGCCCGAGCTGTCAATGTAGCGCACCGCCGTCATATTCAGGATGACGCGCGGCGTGCGAAGTTCGCGCAGCTCCCGCAAAAGCCCCTTCCGCAACTCCGGCGAATTCGCCAGGTCAATGTCTCCGGATACGTCAAAAATGGTGATCTTGTCCAGATGGCGCGCGGCAATCTTCAAAATGAATTCTCCTCAAGAACCCTTGCGAGGCTCTGACACATGCAAAAATTTGACGAGGCGGACCTGGTTCCGGCCGATCTTGCGGCGGAATTCTACCTTATCCATGCTTTCATGTATAAAGTGCAGCCCCAGACCGCCCGGCTTCACATCTTCCAGCGCGCGTCCGCACAATTTTGCGCCCTCCACCGTGACGCCGCGATCCTCCAGCACAATCTCAAGCGCTTCGCCGGGCGCGCCATTCCGTGAATCCTGGACCCGGCGAAAGTAGGCTTCGATGGGCTTGTCTGCGTCTCCGCGATAGGCGTGACGGATGATATTGGTGAGGGCTTCGTCAACGGCGAGCACAATCGCGCGGCATTCCGCCTCGGGAAATCCCAGCTTCTCGGCCAGCTGCCCCAAAGCGCCGCGCACCGCGCAGAGCGTTTCAGGATTGCTTAGCAGCTCCATCTTCAGCAGCAGATTACTCCGGCCCATGGGAACGCTCTTCCAGTTTCAGGAACCTGATTTCATCGAGAAGTTTTCTCGCGTGATCTTCGCCGCTTTCTTCGCGAAATCGAGAGTTGCGCGCAAATTGCCGCCTAAAAAACGCACCTTGCCGTTCACATCATTCTCCAATACCGTCGCGCCGTCCTTGTCCGTAAACTGGCAGTGCACATCAATCGATGTCTTGCCCGCCACGGTGGTTACCTGCCGCGCCATTTCGCTGCCCTTCTTGAATCCCCGCACGGTGCTGCGAAGAATGACGACATCACCGGTGGCGGTCTTGTCTCCATCGCGGTAAATATGTTCGAACCCGCCCTGCTTCTGCAATTGCTTAATTAGGTTTTCGTACAGCGAAATTTGGAATTCCGCCGGCAGCTTGACCTCCTCGGACTGGATCATCAGAACTTGAATCGCCGATACCTTCTTGACCGGAGGCGGCGCCGCCTGCGCGTGAAATTCCGTCACGCCGAGAAACATGCCAAACAGCAAAAACGTCGCAACGGTGATCTTCGGCTTACGCTTCATGGCTTCTGCTCCTTCGCTGCGCCCGCCTTCGGAGCAGTGTTGTTCGAATCATCCTGGATCGGCACGCTCGTTCGCGCGCCCTGCGCCACCAGCAATTTCTTGAAGGGATCCGCTTTTCCCACCGGCATCGTAAAAATGGCGCCGTGCAAACCGCCCCCCGCATCCCGATATTGGATGCTTAGCGTATCGAGCTTCGAGCGGAACAAGCTCAAGAACCGCCCGCCGCCGTAAGGCGCGAGCAGCGTCATCGTTCCAAACGTCCCTCGAAACACGCGCTGGCTGTCATTTCCGGTAATGACGTCATCCACTGACGTGATGGACACTTCCGATTTCGCCTTCGAATCCGAAAACTGAAGATTGCCGTTCTCCAGCTTCAGATTCCCCTTGGCGTTCGCCTTGACGTCCGCAAAACCCATCACCTGCACAACCTTCACTGCATCCGCCGGCTGCTGCGCGTAACTCGAAACCGCCAGCGGACTGAACACCAAGCAAAGAAACCCGATCGTGACTTTTCTTGACACCACTCGCATCGCTCCCTCCACCGCTGTCATTCGTAGGTCGTTAACGGCTGTTAGCTCCGCCATCTTCTCGAATCAATTTCAATGGAGAAGGCATTCGTTCCGTTTAAGGAACTCTAACAACGATGGGGACGCATTTCTTGAATGGACAGCCCACAGATGATACACGCAATTCGGCTGGCGACAACTATCTCGTGGCGGACGAAACCGTCGGCACGTGGAAGCGGAAACTACACAGGAAATGTGGTAGCAAAAAATGGCGGGCGAGCCTGTAAGCCGGATTCTGTGCCGCACGCAAACCAAAAGCAGCCTGCCTGCGCGGCGATCATTCCTCTAGGTCACGGTTCGCACCGTGACTCCAGCAGCCTACCCGAGGGTTCTCATTCACGGCGGCTTGCGCCATCGCGAACGGAGCGCGTTCATTTTCATGAACGCTAACTCATCGAGCCGGGCCGGCTCTCCCCTCCTATTTGGCCTTGCACCACGCGGGGTTTTCCGTGCCCCCGGTGTCACCACCGGAGCGGTGGGCTCTTACCCCACCTTTTCACCCTTGCCAAACGTTGCGAGCCTGTAGCGGCGGGCTTTAGCCCGGCCTGTTTTATCAGGCCTGCCCAAGCCAGCCTCCATTCGAAGACGTCCCGCAGGTTTCCCTGCGCGATGCCACCGTGCTGCGCTCCGCCGGCGGTCTATTCTCTGTGGCACTTTCCGTAGCGCCGTCGTAGCGGCGGGTTTACCCCGCCGTCTTCAACTTCGCCCCCTGGCGTTACCAGGCGCGTTGCCCTGTCAAGAGTTCCGCTGCCCCTTCCTCAGCCGCCTTTCGGCGTCTACGAACGGAACAGCGTGCCTCAGGACGGTGTCCGGACTTTCCTCCCGCCCAGCCATCTCGCGATGGCCAAGCCAGCGATCACCCGGCCCGCCCGCCATATTCATTATACCCTGACTGGGAGCGGGAAATGTTTAGTCGTGTTCGTTAATCTCACGATACAATCCCGGCCATGAAAGTCCGTGAAGCAAAGGATTTTCTCGTCGCGCAAACCGCAGAGCAAGCCGCGCTTGAGGGCGTGCCTCTTTCCGACCTTGAAAAACGGATGATGTATTTTACCGAGAGCGCTAGCGCAGCGGAAGATCCTACCACGCTGAACGAACAATTTGAAGCACAATACGACAGAGACAAGTACGAAAAAAGGATTTCGCGCCTCATGCACCATGCCTATAAGAGAGTTCGCGAAGAGGGCGGAACTGCGCTGCCGACATGGATTGAAGCCATCAGCCGCCTAAAGCGCGGCGACCATTACCTGCTCGTGATGTGGGGTCAGCGTCCCGGTATTCACCGTCCAGAACTTTTGGGCATGGCTATCGGCTTGCTTGTGCTTGTAGGTCTAGCAGGTTTACAATGGCTCACACGCCAGTTCCCACCGCCCAATCCGCATCTCACGCTCGCAATTTTCCTCGCCATAGTCTGCGCCAGTTTTTTCTTTCGACGCACAATCGGAAATGCCCTGGGGCGGTTTCTAGATAAGACTCTTTCTCGCCTTTTGGGAGAGAAGGAGGAAGGAAAAGACTCGGAATAGAGGCTGCCTCCTATTTTAGCCCTACAAGTTTTTCGAATTCGCCTTCAGTAAGAATCGTCACGCCAAGCTCCTTCGCCTTCTCATACTTCGACCCTGGATCCGCCCCTACCACCACGTAATCCGTCTTTTTGCTCACCGATCCCGAGACTTTTCCGCCGTGCTGCTGCACAATCTCACCGGCCTCTTCTCGTGAACGATTCGACAGCCCTCCAGTAAACACAAAACTCTTCCCCGCAAATTTATCGCTCTTGACCTTTCGTTTTTCCGCCGTCGGATGCACCCCCGCCTTATGCAATTTCTTGATGAGCTTCAGGTTCGCCGGCTCCGAGAAAAACTCCGCAATGCTCGCCGCCACTTTCGGCCCGACCTCCGGCACTTCCTCAAGTTCCTCTTCCGTCGCCGCCGCCAATTCCTCCAGCGAAGAAAAATGCTCTGCCAGCAGCTGCCCCGTCCGTTCCCCCACAAACTGTATCCCCAGCGCATAAATCAGCCGCGCCAGCGAATTCTTCTTGCTCGCCTCAATCTCATCCAGCAGATTCTGTGCGGACTTCTCCGCCATGCGTTCCAGCGCCGCCAAATCCGCCAGCTTCAGCAAATACAAATCCGCGACGTCCTTCACCAACCCTTTGTCCACCAGCTGATCCACAATCTTATCTCCCAGCCCATCAATGTTCATCGCATGCCGCCCCGCAAAATGCAGCAGCGACTCCTTCCGCTTCGCCGGGCACGCTGCATTCACGCAACGATACGCCACTTCCCCTTCCACGTGATGAATCGCGCTCCCGCACTCCGGGCACTGCTTCGGCATTCGAAATGGCCTGCGATTCTTCCCTTCTTTCACCACTTTCAACACGTGCGGAATCACTTCCCCCGCCCGCTCGATCAGCACCGTATCGCCGATCTGCAATCCCAGCCGCTCGATTTCATCCATGTTGTGGAGCGTGGATCGGCTGACAGTGACGCCTCCCACTTGCACCGGCTCCAGCACCGCCACCGGCGTCAACGTCCCCGTTCGCCCCACTTGCACGATGATGTCGTTGACCACCGTGGTCTCCTGCCGCGCCGGATATTTGTACGCAATCGCCCACCGCGGCGCCTTGGAGGTAAACCCCAGTTCATTTTGAATCGGAATCGAATTAACCTTGATCACTACGCCATCAATTTCATACGCCAATTTCTCACGTTTCGAATCCCAATCGTCGCAGTACGCCGTCACCGCCTCGATCCCCACGCAAAGCTTCCAATCATCCGAAGCGCGGAACCGCAATTGCTTCAAAGCCTGCAAGGACTCCGAATGCTTCGCAAACGGCACTTTGCCATCCACCAGTAGGTAGTACGCAAAAAAATCCAGCCGCCTCGCCGCCGTAATCGCCGGATCCAGCACGCGCACCGCCCCCGCCGCCGAATTCCGCGCATTCACAAAAATCTTTCCGCCAATCTCCTCCTGTTTCCGGTTCAGCGCCTCAAACGCCTTCTTCGTCATCATCACTTCCCCGCGCACCTCGAAATCCGGCGAAAGCTTGATCTTCTTCAGCGCCGCCGCATCCACCCGCAGCGGAATCGACCGAATCGTCTTCACATTCGGCGTAACGTCCTCGCCCGTCGTCCCATCGCCGCGCGTCACTCCGCGCACCAGCGCCCCATCCTCGTATTGCAGCGAAATGCTCAGCCCATCAAATTTATGCTCCGCGATGTACTCGATCTTTTCCTTTCCGCTCGCTTCGCGCACTCGTTTGTCCCAGTCGCCGAGCGCCTCATACGAAAACGCATTGTCCAGGCTCAGCATCGGCCGCGCATGCTTCACCGTCGAAAACCCTTCGCGCGGCGTTCCGCCCACGCGCACCGTCAGCGAATCCGGCGTAACCAATTCCGGATGCGCCGTTTCCAACTCTTTCAGCCGGTTCATCATCCGGTCATACGCCGCATCCGAAATCTCCGGATCATCCAGCACGTAATACCGGTATTCGTGGTACCGCAGCTTCTCGCGAAGCTCCTCAATCTCTTTTTTCACGCTCGCAGGCGCAGCTTTGGCCATGAAACCCTCGGCACAACAGTGTGCTGAAAATCGCCTGACATTATATAGAATGAGTGGTGATTCAGCCGTACGAATGGCGCTCGCGCCAACGAGGTCCAGTGAAGATCAAGGAGCCGTACATTCTTGTCTTTGGCGTTGCTTGGATTATTTTCTGTCTCGGACCTTGGCCTCTCCAACACAAAGGCAACAGAGGTCCAATAAGCTGGCCCCAGAGAATTCTCTTTGCCTGCGTCGGTTTCGCTATGCTGTTACTATGGTATTCACTGCAATAAGGAATGGCTAACAACAGGAAATGACCTCCGACCTGCGAAACGCGATACTGATTCACAATCCGAACGCCGGCGGCGGTGGCCGCGGCCGCCAACGCGGGCTCACGGAAGCACGGCACATCTTCGCAAGCGGCGGCATCGAAACAGAACTAGCCGAAACGACCGGTCCAGGCCACGCCACCGAGATCGCCCAGCGCGCCGCCCACGAAGGCCGTCAGCTCGTCATCGCCTGTGGCGGCGACGGCACGCTCAACGAAATCGTCAACGGTCTCGCCGCGCAACAGAACGGCCACCGCGTCCCCCTCGCGCTTCTCCCCGGCGGAACCGCAAACATCCTCGCCAAGGAATTGGACTTGCCCTGGGACATCCCCAGTGCCGCCGAAAAACTCGTTCACGGCACCGTGAAAGAAATCGCCCTTGGGCTGGCCACGCCGCTTGAGCACCCCGAAAAGAAAAAATATTTCCTCAGCGTCGCCGGAGCCGGCCCCGACGGCATGATCGTCTATTCCATCGATCTCGACCTCAAAGCGCGCGTCGGCATTCTCGCCTATTGGTGGCAAGGTGCTCGCGAAGTCTTCCGCTACAAATTCCCGCACTTTCGCATCGTCACCGGAGACCAAAAACTCGACGCCTCCCTGGTCATCGTCGGGCGCACGCAAAACTACGGCGGCCCCTTCAAAATCACCACCGGCGCCGACCTCTTCCAGGATCAATTCGAGCTAATGGCCCTGACCACCCAAAGTGGCTTCCGCTACCTGAGCTATTTGCCGAGCCTATTGCTGGGCGATTTGCGCGAAACCGAAGGCGTCCACTTCTGGAAAGCCGAAACCATCGTCTGCGAACCCCTCGACACGAACCCTCTCTACGCGCAAATCGACGGCGAACCCCTGGCCCGCCTCCCCATCGAATTCAAAATCATCCCCCGCGCCCTCAAACTCCTGGTCCCCGGCGCACACGCCTAATCTCCAGTAGCACAGCCACTCCTGGCTGTGTTCCGACGAACATCACGTTCAGCCAGGGCTAAAGGACACTGTCGGACTGACCTGTCTTCGGAACGGTGTTTTTCCACTCCTGTAGTGGCCGGTCTTCAGACCGGTGTTTTTTCTCTTCTCTTTGTATGGCCCACCTTCTCAAGCGGGCCGCTCTTCTGCCCCATTTGGAGTGCGCCAGCCCAGCTGCCGTTATTGAGGTTTACCAATCGTCTCTATCTCCAAATTCATGAGATAAACTCTACCCATGGACCCCCTAACCCACGCCCTGGCCTCCTACACCCTGAAACGCGCCGCCTTCCCCCGCGTCTCTCGCAACGTCACCATCGCCATGCTCCTAGCCGGAACCCTCGCCGATTTCGACGGCCTAAGCGCCTACATCAGCCCGTCTGCCTTCCTTACCTTCCATCGCACCTATCTTCATTCGCTCTTAGCAGTCATATTGCTTGCCCTGCTCCTCGCTCTGCTATTCCATCTCCCAAAGCGGCCTCCGACCGAAACCCAAATTCCATTCAGCGCAATCTTCGTCCCCGCTTTCGCCGCCTCCCTGCTCCATCTCCTAATGGACCTCTCGCAAAACGCCGCCGTGGAACTCTTCTGGCCCATCTCCACCCGCCTCTTCGCGCTGGACTGGCTCGCCCACCTCGATCTCTGGATCCTAGGCATCCTGCTCGCCGGTATCCTTCTTCCACTGCTCAGCGGCCTGGTCACCGAGGAAATCGGCGCCAAATCAAAAGGCCCGAAAGGAAGAGTCGGCGCGACTATCGCTCTAGCCACGCTTGTTCTTTACGTCGGCACCCGCGCCATCCTTCACGGCAACGCCCTGTCCCTCCTCGAATCCCGCGCCTACCATGGCGAACCGCCCCGCCGTACCGCCGCCTTCGCCGAATCCGCTTCCCCCTTCCGCTGGCACGGCATCGTCGAAACCGAAAGCGCCCTCGAGGACGTGGAAATCGAAGTAGGCCCCGGCGCCACCTTCGACCCCGAATCCGCCACCACTTCCTTCAAGCCCGAGCCCTCGCCCGCCCTCGACGCCGCCCGCGACACCCCCGCCGCCCGCCGCTTCCTCCAGGCCGCCCGCTTCCCCAAAGCCAGCGTCGAAAAGACCCCCCAGGGGTTCCACATCATCCTCCACGCCTTCCCTTACTCGCGCGACGCGAGCTCCGGCCGTCGCGCCGAAGCCCTCATCGACACCGACCCTTCCGGCAAGATCCTCTCCCAAGAACTCGCCTGGGAACCCGGTACGAATCGAGCTTGGTGGTAATCGTCGTGGAATCGTGGAAGAAATCCTCTGGCGTGCGTATTCTAGCCGCCATAAAGTTTTCCTTGACTTCTATTCTCTATGGATTATTGTACCCGTTAGGTATCCCTGTGAAGTGAACGGCTTGTCCTGAGCCAGTGTAGAATCCCCCCATCCGGCACGAAAAGAACAACCCATATTGCACAATTTCGGTGCAATACAAGTTCTTTAGATGCAACACTTGCAGACCTGCTCGCATGTATGGCAAACAAAGGACTTGCAGAAACGCTAAGCTCTTTGTTTGCCACACATACAAAAAAAGGGGGGTGGGGGGTCCCGCCTCTAATTCAGCTTTCCCTGCTTCGGCCGATGCCTGAGGATTAGTCGGGAAAGTCCGTAGCTTACTGCAGCCAGAGCGACGACTACCGCAGCCACCAGCCACTTGTGGCTCATCAGGTATGGCAGCGCCTGTGCCCCGTAGCGGATCGCCAGGTAGCCAATCCCGAAGTAACGTATGGCCCGCGCCAGGGCGATCGCCGACGTGAAACTGACAAGCGGCACCTCGAACACGCCCGCTGCGACCACAAAGACCTTAAAGGGAGTCGGCGGCGGCAACAGCGCAGCAACCAACATCCCTCCGAACCCGTTGTGCACCACCCAATTGTGAATGGCCTGCGCCCGGTGCCCCGCATGTTTATGAAAAAGCGCTTCACCTCCTTTTTCCGCCAGAAAAAACAGCAGCACGCACCCCAGCACCGATCCGAGCATCGCCATAAGCGCGTACAACGGCATCCGAGCGGGATGTTGGATCGACAACTCGATCAGCAAAAGATCATTAATCACCGGAAACGTCAGCACCGACGAATCGAGAAACGAAATGAGAAAAAGCCCCGGCGCCCCGAGCCCGCTCGCAAACGCCACAACCTTCTGTTTCCATCCACTCAAATTCGCCGGCAATGGTTTTCTCCAAGCTGCGTTCTTTTCTCTTGTAGAGGCCGGGCTTTAGCCCGGCCCGCTCTGAGATTCCTCTAACACATTGCGAACTCCAACCGCAGCCTTAAATCAACGTCTGAATGGCTTCTTCAATCACGTCATACACACGATGCAATTCACCTGCCGAAATCACATAGGGCGGCAAAACATAAACCACATTTCCCAGCGGCCGCAACAAAACTCCCCGTTCCAGAAAAAACTGATACAGTTTCGGCCGCATCGCCGACAAATATCCCGCGTCTTCCGCGCGCAGCTCGATTGCTCCAATCGTCCCAATCTGTCGCGTCTGGCCCACCTCATGAAGTTTGCGGAATTGTTCCAGCCGCTCCGCGTGAATTCGCGCAATCATCGCAATGCGGTCAAACACCGGCTCATCGTCAAAAATCTGCAAGCTGGCATTGGCGGCCGCGCACGCCAGCGCGTTTCCCGTATACGAATGCCCATGATAAAACGTGTGCTTCCGGTCTTCGCTGCGAAAAGCATTCTCAACCCGATCTCTGCAAAGCGTGACGCCCATCGTCAGGAATCCGCCAGTAATCCCCTTCGACAAACACATCAGATCCGGCGTGACGCCCGCGAGATCACATGCAAACATTTTCCCTGTTCGGCCGAATCCGGTGAGCACTTCATCGGCAATCAGCATCACATCGTGCTTCGTGCAAAGCGCGCGCACTTTCTGCAAAAACTCTACCGGGTGCACGATCATCCCGCCCGCGCCCTGCAACAGCGGCTCAACGATTACCGCTGCAATCTTGTCGCCGCGTTCTGCTAACAGCGACTCGAGTTGCTGTACGCATTCAATGTGACACGACTCGCGCTTCAATCCGACTGGGCACCGGTAACAATACGCCGAATGCACGCGATGCACCGGATAGCGCATCGAGCGAAATGGCTCTGTGAACGGTGAATCGTCGCTGACGGACATCGCTCCGGCAGTGTCGCCGTGATACCCATGCTCCAGCGCTACGATCTCGCACTTCTCGCTGCGCTGCTGGTTGCTGAAAAACTGCACGGCCATTTTTAACGCCACTTCAACAGCAGTCGAGCCATCGTCGGAAAAAAATAAGTGTGTCAGCTCCGGCGCCAGCCATTTTCGCAACCGCTCTGCCAACTCTTCCGCCGCTTCGTGCGTGAATCCCGCAAGAATGACGTGCTCTAATTTCCTCGCTTGCGCGGCAATGGCCGCGGCAATCCGCGGATTCGCGTGCCCGTGCAGATTCACCCACCACGACGAAATCGCATCCAGAATTTTCCGTCCATCTTTTGTGTGGAGATAAACTCCCTCCGCCCGCTCGACTTGCAGCGGCGGAGGATCAAGCGCGGAATTTGTGAAGGGATGCCAGATGCGCAGCGCGGAATTCATGCTGCGCAGTTATTGCGCAAAGGCCGCGCGATCGAAATGGTTCATGAAGACCTGCATCAGCGCCGTGCGGTGCAGGTTTGGCAATTTAGGAATCTCGCCGATCACGCGCACGTGCCCAAAACGTTCGATGGTTTCGCGGTTTTCGCGGTTCTGGTCGCCGATCAGCACAACGCCGTGCACCGGAAGCTCCGCCGCATGCAGCGCTGCAAGTGTGAGCAGCGTGTGATTGACCGTGCCCAAGCTGCTGCGCGCCGCCACCACCACCGGCAACTTGAATTTCACCATCATATCCAGCATGAACTGTTTCTGGTTGATGGGCACCAGCACGCCGCCAGCGCCTTCCACGATCAGCCAGTCATTGATCAAGCTGCTGGGCATGTTGATTCGCCCGAGATCGATTTCCACTCCCGCCCAGCGCGCCGCCAGATCCGGCGAAACCGGTGGAACAAACTTATAAACTTCATCAAGCGTGCGGTCCGTGCCGATCCCTGCCAGCCGCATGACCGTCACGCGGTCCGAGCCTTCGAGCGTGCCCGTCTGAATCGGCTTCCAGTAAACGGCATCAAGCGCCGCGCAGAGCAGCGCCGAAAGCGTCGTTTTGCCGACTCCCGTGTCCGTGCCAGTAATGAAAAAGTGGTGCCTCATGCCCGTCCCGCCACAGCGGATCTATACGCAAGGTCGCGCCAATGATTCAAGGAATTCTCCAGCCGAACTAGCGCCCCTTCGGCAATTCCGGCCGTCAGGGAAAAACGCAACCGCGCACTACCTCGTGGAACCGTGGGAGGCCGAATCGCGCGCACCGCAAATCCTTCCTGCTGCAGGAAATCAGCGGCGGCCAGTGTCTCTTCGTTTCCGCCGATCATCGCGGGTACGATTTGCGTGGTGCTATTCCCTGTGTCCCATCCCCGAGAACCCAGCGCTGCCGCGAACCGCTTCGACCTCGCGTGCAATTCTTCACGCTCGCAGTCCATCGCGAGCGCCAGCCGAAGCGCCGCGCGAATCTGACCCGCCATATACGGCGGCTGCGCCGTGCTGAACACAAACGTCCGCGCGTGATTGATGAGATGCTCCCTCAAAACGGCGCTACCGCAAACAAACGCGCCCGCGCTGGCGAGCGCCTTTCCGCAGGGATGCACGGCAGCAACAAGAAAATCGGCGCATCCACTTGCGGCCGCAATCCCCCGCCCCGATGGGCCGTGCACGCCAGTCGCGTGCGCCTCATCCACGATAACACCGGCTCCGTAGCGATCCGCGAGCGCAAAAATCTCGGTGACCGGAGCGACATCACCATCCATGCTGAAAACGCTTTCCGTCACGACCAGTTTGCGGCAGTGCTCGTTCTCATACTTTTTCAGTTCACTTTCGAGCGCGTTTAAATCGAGATGCGGATAAATGACTTTCCGCGCGCCGGAAAGCCGCATGCCGTCAATCAGGCTCGCGTGGTTGAGTGCGTCCGAAAATACCACATCCCCTTTATTCAGGAGCGAAGTAAGCACGCCCAGATTCGCCGCGTAGCCGCTGCCAAAATAAAGTGCCGCTTCGGTTCCAGCAAATCGCGCGAATTCTTCTTCCAGCTCGTTCCAGATCGCGGCGTGTCCCGAAAGCAACCGTGAACCCGTTCCGCCAACTCGCGGCGACTCGCGCACGGCCTCGACAACCGCTTCTTTCAGCGCTGGATTCTCCGCGAGTCCCAGATAATCATTCGAGCAGAGATTCACACCGCGAATCTCCGCCAGCGAGCGCAGCCTGCCCTTCGCTTCGAGCTCGCGAAGCCCCGCTTTCAATTCGCCCTGAAATTCATCGTGAAAGTTAGATGGCATGCGATTCGAGTGGCTTCATCCCCAGGGATTGTAGTAATTGCTCGTCTTCATCCGGACCGGGATTCGGAGTAGTCAAAAGTTTTTCTCCGACAAAAATCGAATTCGCCCCCGCAAGAAAACAAAGCGTAACCGCTTCGGGAGACAACTGTTTCCGTCCCGCGGCCAGTCGCACCCGCGAAGCAGGCATAAGTATCCGCGCCGTCGCGATGGCGCGCACCATCTCCATCGGATCCAGCGGCGGCATCGCCGCCAGCGGCGTTCCTTCCACGCGCACCAGCATATTGATCGGCACGCTCTCCGGATGCGGCTGGAGCGATGCCAATTGATGCAGAAGACCGATGCGGTCCGTTTCGCGCTCGCCCATGCCTAGAATCCCGCCGCAACAAACCGTGATCCCCGCTCTGCGCACCGCCGCCAGCGTTTTCAGGCGATCTTCATAAACCCGCGTCGTGATAATCGAACCATAAAAATCCGGTGATGTATCCAGATTGTGATTATACGCGTTCAGCCCCGCCTCTTTCAGCTTCACGGCCTGCACATCGGTCAGCATCCCAAGCGTGCAGCATACTTCCATGCCAAGAGCGGAAACGCCGCGCACCATCTCCAACACGTTCTCGAATTCCTGGCCCCCCGGCGCCTGCCTCCACGCGGCTCCCATGCAAAAGCGCGTCACGCCGCGGCCCGCCGCCTCGCGCGCCACCGAGATCACATGCTCCGGATCAAGCAAATCTTCGCGTTCCACACCCGCATCGTAGTGCGCGCTCTGCGGGCAATACGCGCAGTCTTCCGGGCAGCCACCCGTCTTGATAGAAATCAACTGGCAAGTCTGCACGCGGTCAGGCGAATGAAATTGACGATGGATTGTTTGCGCGCGAAACATGAGCTCCGGCAGCGCCGCGCGGTAAATGGCCTCGACTTCCGCTCGTTTCCAATCGTGACGCACATCACGCGTCGCGCCGGCGCTTGGCGCCGCTTCCAACATTGGCTTGGTACCCATGAACCCCCGTCGCGCTACACCTGTTTGCTCACAAATGATTCTGGCATGTTACCATCGCTTTGCAAAAACGCAGCAGACTGGTATCCGAGGCGATACGGGCCCGCAGGTTCTTTGCATAAGCCTTGGTTTGACCCCTCATTGGTTAAATGTTATAAATCATCGCTCTGTGCCAGCCCGCGCGCCCCGTTATGAGGGCGTTTTGCCGGGGGTTATTGGGGTAGTCCTGGACCGGCGCGCGGCGGCTCTTCCCGGTGGAATGAGAACAATTCGAGTTGCGCCTGAGGGTGCTTGATCGAAAAAGTGTGCCGGAAACGACTGTCCGGCGAAGCGATTGCGCTGTAAATGCCTGTAAACAATTGATGCACGGAGGAATTCGAATGCGCACCTGGCTTGCACGTGCCTGGTCTCTCGGCTGTAGATTCGCCAAGTTTGGAGTAGCTGCCGCTGCGCTCACTCTGCTCACTGGCGCCTCGGCGCTGGCCGATGAAGCCGGTGGCGAAGCGAACCTAAAGCTTCCCGATCTTTCTCAAGTGACTTTTCTTGGGATTGACGGGCACAAACTTCTCCTGTTCGGTATTGTGATTTGCGTGTTCGGACTGGCGTTTGGGCTGGCGATTTATACGCGGCTGAAAAACCTGCCGGTGCACAAGTCCATGCGCGACATCTCCGAACTGATTTACGAAACCTGCAAAACGTATCTCATCACGCAGGGCAAGTTTCTGATGATCTTGTGGGTTTTCATAGCCGTGGTGATTATCCTCTATTTCGGCTGGCTGGCTCCGGTAGCTCCCGTGGCGGTCACTTTGCCGATCATTTTGATTTTCAGCCTTGTCGGAATCGCAGGAAGTTATGGCGTGGCCTGGTTCGGCATTCGCGTGAACACGTTTGCAAATTCGCGCACGGCGTTTGCCAGCCTGCGCGGCAAGCCGTACGCGATTTATCACACGCCGCTTGAAGCCGGAATGAGCATTGGCATGATGCTCATCAGCGTCGAACTGCTGATGATGCTGTTCATTCTCCTCTTCGTTCCCGGTGATTACGCTGGGCCATGCTTCATCGGATTCGCCATCGGCGAATCTCTGGGCGCGGCGGCGCTGCGAATCGCCGGCGGCATCTTCACGAAAATCGCGGATATCGGCTCCGATTTGATGAAGATTGTTTTCAAGATTAAAGAAGACGATGCGCGCAATCCCGGCGTGATCGCCGATTGCACCGGAGACAATGCGGGCGATTCCGTGGGCCCCAGCGCGGATGGTTTCGAAACCTACGGCGTCACTGGCGTCGCGCTCATCACTTTCATTTTGCTTGCAGTCAAGAATCCAACCCTGCAAATTCAATTGCTCGTGTGGATTTTCGTGATGCGCATCGTGATGCTGATCTCCAGCGCCGCGGCTTACTTTATCAACGGGTTCATCGCCAAGGCGCGGTTCGGCAATGCCGACGAGATGGATTACGAGACACCGTTGACCTCGCTGGTCTGGATCACTTCTTTCGTTTCGATTGCGCTGACGTACGTGATTTCGTCGCTGATCATCCCCACGCTCGACGGCGACACCTCGCAATGGTGGAAGCTGGCGACGATCATTTCCTGCGGCACGCTTGCAGGCGCGCTGATTCCCGAACTGGTGAAGGTATTCACCTCCACCAATTCGCGGCACGTGAAGGAAGTGGTCACCTCCGCGGAAGAAGGCGGCGCCTCGCTCGGGATTCTTTCGGGCTTCGTCGCCGGCAATTTCTCCGCTTACTACATTGGTCTGGCAATGGTCCTGCTGATGTCCCTGGGCTACCTGATTAGCACACTTGGCCTCGGCGCTCACGATCGAATGCTCGCTCCGGCGGTGTTTGCCTTTGGATTGGTTGCGTTCGGGTTTCTCGGCATGGGGCCGGTAACCATTGCCGTCGATTCGTATGGCCCAGTGACGGACAACGCGCAGTCGGTTTATGAGCTTTCGCTGATCGAGCAAATCCCTGGCATCAAGCAAGAACTCAAAAAGGATTACAACATTGACGTGAACTTCGAGCGCGCCAAGGAAATGCTCGAAGCCAACGACGGCGCAGGCAACACGTTCAAAGCGACAGCCAAGCCTGTGCTTATCGGGACGGCGGTCGTCGGGGCCACCACGATGATTTTCTCTATCATCATGGCGCTGACCCACGGCCTCTCCGAAAACGTGAACAATCTCTCGCTCCTTCACGCGCCGTTCGTGCTAGGCCTCGTCACCGGTGGCGCCATGATTTACTGGTTTACGGGAGCTTCGACGCAGGCAGTGACCACCGGCGCCTATCGCGCGGTAGAATTCATCAAAGCCAACATCAAACTGGATGGCGCGGCCGCCGCCAGCATCGCCGACAGCAAAAAGGTCGTCGAGATCTGCACGAAGTACGCGCAGAAGGGCATGCTCAACATTTTCGTCGCGGTCTTTTTCGCTACGCTGGCGTTTGCCTTTGTCGAGCCGTTCTTTTTTATCGGCTACCTCTTCTCCATCGCCATCTTCGGCTTGTATCAAGCCATTTTTATGGCCAATGCCGGGGGCGCGTGGGACAACGCCAAGAAAATCGTCGAAGTGGAATTGAAGCAGAAAGGCACACCGTTGCATGACGCGACGGTTGTAGGCGACACTGTTGGCGATCCTTTCAAAGACACTTCGTCGGTGGCGCTGAATCCAGTCATCAAGTTCACCACGCTCTTTGGATTGCTGGCCGTCGAACTGGCCGTGCAATTGACGGCTAGCCAGGGCAGCGGCTTGACGCACATCCTTGCCGCGGTCTTCTTTGTGGTTTCCTTCACCTTCGTCTATCGCTCGTTCTACGGGATGCGCATCCGCGGCTCGGCCGCTTAGCTTTTTGGAGTGCGGCAGCCGGGCTGCCGCTTTTGGGATCGCCGCGGGGCCGCAATCGTAAAAGCGGGAGCCGGGCTCCCGCACTCCATGACTACTTGAGCGGGAGCACTTCGTAGTCGTCAGGTACCGCAATTTTATCCGAAGGAAAACTCATCACAGTTGCACGAAACGCGCGTGGGGCTTCTCGGGCAAACCAGCCAGCAGAGCACCAGGGATACTGCTCGGGTACGGCGACAAGTCCGTGCCGGACCGCATTGCAATGAACATAGTTGAGTCGCGCGAGAAATGAATTTTGGTATGTCAGGTAAGTGTCCCAATATTCGAACCAGACCTTTCGTCCGGGTGTCTCGTCGAGCAGGTTGACGTGCTTCGCGGTTATGGAATGCAAGTATTGAACCAGCCGCTTCAAGAAGGCTGGCTGTTCAGACTCGGCGACAACATGATAGTGGTTAGAGAAAATGGCCCAGGCTTGGAGCCTCCAGCGGTATTCTTCGGCCAGTGTTAGAAGGGCGTCCGTTAAGTAGGCCAATCGGTCCGGGGTAGAAAATACATGGGCTTTCTTGTAGGTTCCCGCGGTAACGCTATACGCCCCGGCATCTCCCAAACGGTGCGCGGGTGCGTGCGGCCAGTCGCGGAGAACTTTCGATGCCATTTCGAGCAAGCTCGCCCACGATTATAGCATTTATTAGGTTATCTATGCGTAATCAAATCGAAAAAGAATTGGAGTGCGGCAGCCGGGCTGCCGCTTTTGGGATCGAGGTATGGCTTACGCCGTAAAAGCGGGAGCCGGGCTCCCGCACCCCAGTATTAGGAGCGGATTAAGCCGGTGAATTTGTGCGGGTTGTTGTCGAAGCCGGGGAAGACGGTCTTTAGTTCTTTCACACCGATGTGTTTCGTAAGAACTTCCCCGACGACGGAACGAAAATCGGTGGTGAGCGCGAGGTCGCGGCCTTCGTTGAGTTGGTGATCGTTCAAGCCGGGCCATTTCCCGTAGACTTGGCCGCCCTTTACGTCGCCGCCCATCAGGAACATGCAGTTGGCGTGGCCGTGATCCGTGCCGCGATTGCCGTTTTCCTTGGCGGTGCGGCCGAATTCGCTCATGGTTACGACGACGACGTCCTGCATGCGATCGCCCAGATCCTGATGAAATGCTGCGAGGCCTTGTCCTAAATCTTTGAGCAAATTCGAAAGCTGGCCTTGCACGCCGCCTTCGTTGACGTGATTGTCCCAGCCACCGCAATCGACGAACAAAACTTCGACGCCAATGTTGGCTTTGAGGAGCTGGCCGATTTGCTGCAAGCTCTGGCCAAGACGGTTGGTGGGATATTGCGCGCCATTTTCCGGCTGATATTTGGACGGATCGGCTTTGCGAAGAAGATCGATGGCTTCAAATGTTTCGGTGCCGGTGCCGTGCAGAGCGTGGTCCACGGATTGCGCGTACATCGCTTCGAATCCACCTTCGACCATTTGGCCCGTGCCCGGAGCTTGTGCCATCACCTTGAACTGCTTGAGGTCCGGTAACGCGATGGCGGGCGCGCTTCCCTGCAACATGCGCGGAAGATTCGGGCCCATGGCGACGGCGCGGAAGGGCGAAGCATTTTCTTCGGTCACGGTTTCCAGCGTGCGATTCAGCCAGCCGTCTTCGGTGGATTTCAGGCCGGGCGTGCCGGATTCCATGAAGTCTTGCGCATCGAAATGCGAGCGTGTCGGATCGGGTGAGCCGGCGGCGTGCACGATGGCGAGCTGGTTTTTGTGGAAGAGCGGCTCGAGCGGAGCGAGGCTCGGATGCAATCCAAAGAATCCATCGAGATCGATCGCTGCGTCCCCGCCGCCGCGCTTCGGCTGCGGGATAGCGATCGAAGGACGCAAGCGGTAATAGTTCGGCTCGCCGAAAGGCACAACGATATTGAGGCCGTCCGCGGCGCCGCGCTGGAAGAGCACGACGAGCTGCTTCTTGTTGGGCATGGGCGTGGCAGCAACGGCGCGCTGCAGGAATGCGGGCATGGCGCTCAGACCAACCATGGCTACTCCGCCTTGCTTCAAGAAATAGCGGCGGGAGAATTTCAGGCCTCGTACCCCTTCGCAACATTTGTATGACATCGCGACCTCTCTTAGCTCTACTCTGCGCCTCGATCTGGAGTGCGGCAGCCGGGCTGCCGCTTTTGAGATCGAGGTACTGCATAACCGTAAAAGCGGGAGCCGGGCTCCCGTGCTCCACATTAGCGGCGCTGAAATTCGGGCGCGCCTACGACCAATCCTGCGACTACACCGAGATCTACTTGCCTGTGGGCGTCGTCGAGCTTCGCTTGCAGGACTTGCGGATTATCAAGCTGCTTCTCGAGCGTCTCCACGGTGGTGGGCCCAGCTTGCCCGCCCAGGAAAACTTGGACGGCGCGGTCCAGCGCCGCTTTCGGATCCGAGGACGGATCCACGCCCAGCAGCGAAGCCACGTCGGTGCGCGCACCACGCATCTTGTTGCCCGCCAGGGCCAACGAATAATTCAGCCGGTTCAACAGCGCTCCGGTATTCACCCATGCGTCGGCCTTATCGGAATAGCCGGTCGGCGGCTGGCATTGGTAGAGCGGCTCGCCAATTCGTCCGACCCACTGCACGAGCGGCATCGGCGTATCCACATCAGAGCCCATGGCGCGCGCAGCGGAGACGACCAATTCGAACGGCGTCTTGATCTTGGCGCGGTAGGCATCGCGGGACCAGAATTCCGGCGACCAGATCATGGTCTTCATTACGACGCGAATGTCGCCGTCGCTGGATTGGAAGGACTGCGCCATGCGGTCCACAAGAGCCTGCGGCGGATTATCAGAAACAAAGCGGCGCGCGAGTTTCGTGGAAATAAATTTCGCGGTACTCGAATTGTGCGCGAGAAGGTCAATCACTTCCTCGCCGTCCTTCATTCCACCCGCGTGGATTTTCGTGCCCATCACGAATTTCGGATCGTAATCGTGCAACTTGTCGTCAAATTTGAAATTCGGATTTTGCCTCGGCTTTTCAATCGTCCAGCCAGTGAAGCAGCGCGCGACTTCCGTGACATCTTTTTGCGTGTAGCCGCCGTCCACGCCGAGGGTGTGCAGTTCCATCAATTCGCGGCCATAGTTTTCGTTGAGCCCGCGGTCATTCTTCTTCGCCACCTGCTGCGCATTCGGAGGCGGCCCGCCAAAACGCCCATAGCGCATCTGCTGGCGCATGGCGCGCTCGGCCGCTTCGCGCCGCGCGGCACGCGGATCGACGCTTAGAAAATTGTCGAGATAAAAAAGCATCGCGGGGCTTTTCGCCGTGGCGTTCAGAAGATCCTTGAACTTGCCCAGTGCGTGAGGCTGGATGACGTCGCGTTCGTAGGACGTCAGGTAGTAGCGGTCTTCGCCCTTGCCCGCAAACACGTTGAAATGGTTGAACCAGAAATCGTCCATGACCTGCTGCAATTGCCGCTCGCTGTAAAGCGCACGGGTGACTTTAGCCATGGAAAGCTCGGCCACAATTCGCGGCGGCCGCTTGCTGTCGTCGGCCATGGCGCGCGGCACGTTGTTGGGGTCGCCGCCGCCGAGCGCGTTCGCTTTGCCAGCGCCGTTTTGACGGGGATTGGCTTGCGACGGATCCTGCTTCATCGGAGCCGGCGCGTCGGTCATATCTTGTTTGGCTGGAGAGTTTTCCGCTGTTTGCTGAGGAGCGTCTGCCGGCGTGTCGGAAGCCTGAGATTGTCCTTGTGCGTGCCCTTGTCCTTGTCCCGGTTGCATATCGCGCGCAATGGTTTGCGCGGCCGCATCGGAGCGGCGCTGGTCCGTCGTCTCGATCACGGCAACGGCGCGCTTCTCCGCCTGCTTTTCGGCCTGCTTGGGCTGCGGATACTCGTCAATCAATTTGGCGGTGGACATCCGCAGGGTCGGATAATTTTGGAGCCGCGCTTCGAGCGCCTTGTCGTCGATCGAGCTCGGATTGAGTTGCTGATCAATCCATTTCGCAAGGCCCATTTGCCGGACGCGTTCAATGTCGCCTGGGCGCGGCCCGTAGGCAAGGCGATTAAGCGCGTGAAGAATCGCTTCATCAGGGGTGAGTTCGGTGATGGGCAGACCCTTCAGCGCGGGATCCGGCTTGTGTTTCTTGTCTTTCGCGGCCGGAATTGCGGCGACGACGGGGAGATCGACGCCGAGCGAAAGAACACATGCGAACGAGAGAATCGCCGCGAGGAAAGACCTCGGCGTGGCGGAAATTGCGGGAACCCTGAGAAATAATGAGGAGGCGGGATGGTCTTTCAGCCTCATGGCACTCTCCTGCTCAGTAGCATGGTTTTCGAGTTGCCGGTCACTTCCAGAATAACCCCAGAGGGGCGAAGAAGTTGCGGAACTCCAGAGGCCGTGTCGAATCCCTATCACGGCCGAAGGTACAGGTAGGAAAAGACTTAGTTCGATGTAGCTTGGACGGCAAGACACTATTTCACGCCCAAAAAACCCGGTGACCCGGGACTGAACCCGTGGAAAGGGAGCCGAGCCGCCGGACCGGCCGTGTCAGACTACTCCGTTACTTCAAAATCCACGACGCGGTCCGGCGCATGATTGTTCGCGCCATCCACCGCCTGCATCATCAGCCGGTAGGAGCCCGGCTTCAAGTTGTTCAACGCTACCTTCATGCCGATGGGGATTACCGGGTTGCCTTTCTGGATGTATTCGTCGGCATGCTGCACGCCGGTGAAAAATATCTGCGTGTTGGTGGCGCGGTCGAAAATGCGATACCCCATGCCCACAACCGGCGGGGTCGGCGAGGTCAGCAGTGGCTCGTAAATTTCCGTGTACAAAACGACGGTATCGGTACGCTTAAAGCGGTTGCTGCCGGAAGGCGGAACCTCGACACCCTTGACCACGAGAAGCGTGCGGTCCTCGAGGAGCGCCGCACCGACACTCGCCGGCACATCGTTGACGCGCTGCGGCGCGTTTGAAAGGGCAAGCCCGCCGAGGCTGAAATGCTGACCGTCGTAAGCATCGATGGTCAGTGGAGTTTCGAATTTTCCAAACGCATCTCCGCCGGCGCTCAGGACGACGGTGAGCTTATACGAACCCGAGGCAGCGTCGAATTGATTTTCGTAGTGATACGGACTGCTGGTGAACTGTTTCCACTCGTCTTTCTCGAAATCCAGATTGACGGTGTCGCTGAATTTCGCACCGATCGAGCCATCCGGACGGTACGCGATGCCCAGCACATTGAGATTCGCGTGATATTTCCCCTTGTCCTTGCTGAACTGCACGGCGTCCGGAGGGATTTCCATGGCCAGGTTCACTCGTGCGACGTTCGGCGCGGTGTAGAAATACGGCGTCTCCATGACGCCGCGGATCGAACCCGTTTGATTCCCTGAGGCGTGCGACTCCAGTTGCTTTTCGACGGGACGGCCCTCGAGAATATTGGTGGTCTTGGCGTTGCAATAGGAAGTTCGCGAGCGAACCTCCATTCCACCCTTGTTTAGCTTCACTTTCAGGCCGTGGCAGCTGCCCTCCGGCGTGTCCGGCGGAACGTATCCAAGAATGTAAAATTCATTTTGCTCTCGACCGATTTTTTCAAGCCCGCCCAGCAAATCGTTGGTGTTGAAGATGGTAAAGCCTCCGGTCCCGATGGCCAGAGCCGCGAGGACCTGCTGATTGGTCGAAGTCGAAGTCGGCAATTGAGGCAGCAGCGAACGCGCCTGGTTGTAATTCGAATTGTTGTAGGGATTGTTGTAGTTGGAGTTCGGCGTGGTAACTCCTCCTCCGGTGCCACGGCTACCCCCGCCGCCAGTTCCACCGCCCGTCCCACCTGTTCCGCCGGTGCCGCCTTTTCCTCCTCCACCGGTGCCTCCTGTTCCGCCACCCGTTCCGCCTCCCGTGCCACCCCCAGTTCCGCCCCCGCCCGTACCCCCCCCACCACCTCGGCCACCTCCTCCTCCACCAACCCCGCCACCACCACCACCAGTGCCACCTCCGCCGCCGTGTTGAGGATCAGGCATGGCGGACGCGGGGTAGGCTGCAAGAAGTAGTTTCGGCTTTGCCGAGGATGGACCCGAGTTCGAATGCGCGGACACAGCGCGCGACTTGGCCTTGGGCGAAATCCTGTGCGTGACTCCGCCCGGGGCCACCAATCCACGCGCATCCAGGGCGTAGATAGCGACGTTTGCCTTGTTGCATGCGTCGATCGTCGCGGTCAGCTCCGATTCGTTTTCGTTGGTCAGCGGAAATCCGCCGGAGAACAAGACCACCATTTTCCGCCCGGGAACACTGCGAAGATTTTTTGCGAGACTACGAATCGCGAGCAGCATGCTGCGCGCGCCGAAATCCGCAGCGGCGTTATTCAGCGAAGAAAATCCGAGACCGGGTCCGCCTGCTCCCAGCGGTGAGCTGGAAGCGTTGGAGGCAACCGTAACCGAATCCGCGGCAGTGGCGTTGGGATCCACAGCGGAGTTTTTTACGCCGGAAACCGCCGCGCGAAGCAAATTAGCGTTGGCAGTGAAATTCTGAACAATCCTCAACGTGCCGCCAAAATCCACGACGGCCATCAAGCGGTCCGGCCCGGCATTGGCTTCGATAAATTTTGTCGCTGCGGCGCGCGCCTGGATCTGATCCGGGGCCGCCATGGTGGAATTGTCAAAGAAGAGAATTAAATAGCGCCGACCGCCAACGGTGGGGGCAGCGGGATCCATGCCGGCAGAAAAGGTGGAGACCGGCTGTTCCTTGTTGTCCTCGAAAACTTTGAAGTCGTCCTTGGTGAGGTCGTGGACATAGTTGCCCTTCTTGTCCATTACCACGGCATCTACAAGCACGAGTTTCGATTCCTTCTTGATGACGACGACGGGTCCCCCCTGCGCCGAGGCATCGGCGGGAGGCGGTGGAGGCGGGGGCTGTTGTTGAGCCCGCAAAGGATTGGGGGCGGCGAACATCAGGCCAATAGCCAGGCAGGCAGCCAGCCGAATTTGTCTCTCAAAGTTCTTCAGCGTATTCATGGTCTCCTCCACGCAAACTGCTGAATCCTAAAAGGGAATGACAACGGCTCCATTGCGCGCCGCCATTTGCGCACCTTCGGCGTCGCGCACCACCAGACGAACCATATAGGTGCCAGGCTTCACATCAAAACTGGATTTCACGGTGAAACCCGAGCGGCTCAGGCGGTCGTAGGTGGTGTCCAACAGTTTCATCTCCACAACCTTTTCGCCACCGGTCACAAAGTTTCCATTTTCGTCGAAGATTCCGGTGACGATCGTCAACTGATCTTTATTGCGGCCCTCGGCCTTCCGGAAGTGGATGCCTTTCACATCAAAGTGACTGAGGACCGCGAGGCGCGCGCCCATCTCATCCTTTTTGAAAAATTGCGTTTGCAGATCCACCGGCAGGTCGCGGATTTCGTCTTGGGAGAACAGCGCCTCTTGCATTTCCTGCTTGGCGGCCTCCGCGGGATCTTCGACAGATTTTGGCGCGAAGTAGCCGTGGCGGGCCTGAATATTGAATTTTTCCTTGTTGGTGAGAGTAACCTTCAGGGTGTGATAACGGCCGTCGATTTTCAGATTTTGCGGGGAAAATCCCAGCAGATACGAGAAAGCGGGCGCGGCGGCTGCTTCGCGCATGGCTTCGTCCACGTCATTCCGATTGTGAAAAAATCTGCCGCCGGTTCCATCGGCAAATTGGGCAAGGACATCTTCCTGGGCGAACTGCGCGGCAACGCGATAGGAAGTCTTGAACCCAGCAGTGCGCAGTGAGTCCTGCGGCGGATTGGCGATGTCGCCCATCACATCGGGCGTATAGAGCCCGCGGGCATCAATGGTATTGATCACGATATTGGCGCGTGTCGCGCGATCGACCAGGTCGGAAGCTTCCAGCTGCAGCGTTGACATGATAAATCCCGGCGAGACAAGGACGAGCACGCGCTGCCCGGGCATCGCAGACAAGCGCCGAATTGCCTCCTCGAGATGCCGGTAGGCGTAGTCCGTGTCAGTGTCGCCCGCTATGAGGGCCCGCTGTGCGGCCGTGTCTGCCAATACTTGAGCCATAGCGATCTTCGTCTCGTCGCCATTGAACGCGCACTGGACTGCTTCCTCGGCCGCGACGGCGAGTGCCTGCGAGTCGGTCTTGTTCTCAATCAAGTCCGCCTCGTAATAACTGACGTCCGGGCAATCATGGAAGTTGTCGTTGGATATGTGACGCGGAATGATTCCCAACAAGGCTTTTTTCAATCCATCCAGGTCATTCGTGAAGTCCTGCTTAAACTGCCCGGACGTGGTGTAAAAAGCCACGCGATCGCTTGGGGCAAGGGAGGCAAAGAACCGCGTCGCCGAATTTCGCACGAACGCGGTGTCTTCCATGGACATGTGGACATCATCGAAAACCATGGACACGAATCGCTGCGGCAAAACGGTGGCTTTCCCCGCAATCGCGTCGGTGCTTGAGGAATATCCGTCGGAAGTTGCCGGCGCTGCTACCGCCGAAGCTGTGCGCGCTTCCGGAGTCTCAATGCTAAACGAGGAAATCGTCTGAGGCTTGCGATTGTCGGAGAGCTGGAAGTTTTCCTTCTTCAGGTTCGGAACAACTTTCCCCTGTGAGTCGCGCACGACCACGCGAACCAGGACCAGGTTGACGCGCACCTTGAAGGTAGCGGGGCCGTCATGGCTGGAAACCTCCGCGGCGTCACTGGGAGAAGGCGCTTGCGAAGGTTTCGTGTCCGAATCCGTCTTCGCGGGTGCATCGGGTGGCGCTGGCGGAGAGGAGGGTGCTTGGGCTCGGAGAATGCCAATTGGTAGCAAAATACAGCAGAAGAGAATTATGAAGGTAAAACGGCGAAAATCCGGGAATAACCTTGGGTAAGACATCCTTGCCCTTCTGAAACCCTCGTCCCCCGGGGCGCATGAGCTCGACAACTGCCGCGCCATCCTGGCGGATGCTCCCCTGCAGGCCAGTTGCCCAACTATACTCCTGCATTAATTTTAATGCCAACGTATTTGGCGGCTGCTCGGACCAGCGCTCAGTACGGAATCACCACGCCGCGATTCATGGCGGCCATTTGTGTGCCTTCGGAATCGCGGACGACGATGCGGACTAAAAAGGTTCCGGGTTGCAGGTCAAAGCTGGAGCGCACGCTGACGCCGGTCTTGTTCATTTTCTGCAGAGTCTCATCCCGAAGCTTCATTTCGACGATCTTCTCCATGCCCGTTAGGAGGTTGCCGTTTTCGTCAAAGATTACTGTCGCGATGGTCAGCTTGTCGTTGTTGCGGTCCGCGGCCTTGCGGAATCGCAGCCCTTTGGTTTCGACGCGCGCCTCTACGGTCAATCGGACGCCTTTCTCGTTCTTGAAGAATTGCGTCTGGCATTCGATGGGCACGTCATGCAATTCTTCCTGGGAGAAGATGGCCTGCTGAATCTCTTCTTTCGCGACTGCCTCCGGGTCCGACACTTCATGCGGGGCGAAGTAGCCATGACGCGCCTGCAACGTCCATTTCTGCTTGGTTGCAAATGTCACTTTCAGGTGGTGATACTTGCCGTCTAGCTTCAGGTTTTGCGGCGAGAATCCCAAGAGGTAGGACGCTTCCGGCTCCGCCGCGGCCTGCAATAGCCCTTGATCAATGTCGTTGCGGTTGTGAAAGAAGGTTCCACCGGTGCCGTCGGAAAATTCGGCCAGCACATCGTTTTGCACAAATTCTTCCATCGTGATGAATGCCGTGCGAATCGGGTCCGCCCTGGCCGTATTGGTCACATCGTAGACCGAGGAAACGTACAGCCCGCGCGCATCAATCGAATTGATCACAATATTGGCCTTGGTGGCATGGTCGATGATGTCGCTGGTGTCATGCATCGCGGGAGTGACGAAGAATCCGGGAGACATCATGACAATCACGCGCTGGCCTGGCAAGGCACTCATTCTTCGAATCAGCGCGTCCAGATTGCCAAAGGAGAACTGTATTTCCGATTCTCCAGTTGTCAGCCCGCGTTGCGCGGCTGCTTGCGCGAGCGCCGTGGCTGCTTGTGCATTTCCGGTGCAAGCCAACGCATCCTGGACGGCAACTTGCAGCGCGGTGGGATCGCTGACTTCCACGATCTGGTACGCTTCGTAAAACGTCATGGGCGGACAGTCCGACGACGAATGACTAGAGATGGGACGAGGCAGGATTCGCTGCAGGGCTTCATCCAGCTTGTCGCGCTCCGCTGTGAAATCCTGCTGCACCTGACCGGAACTGGTGAAAATGGCGAGGCGATCGTCGCCCTGCATGGCATTGAACAGTTTCGTAGCAGCTTGCCGCGAAATCAGGACATCCTGTGTGGAGAGATGCAGGTCGTCGAAAAAAAGCGTGACAAATCGCCGGGGCAGCTCCGGTGCTTTTACGGCGACGCCGCCAGACGGAGCGGCGCCCGCGTCCGCATCCAGTTTCACCGCCGGAACATGCGAGCCCGGCGTCTCGACGGAAAAACTGGAAATCACCTGCGGTTTGCGATTGTCCGTAAGCTGAAAATCCTCTTTCTTGAGATTGGCGATGACCTTGCCGTTGTTGTCGCGCACCACGACACGAACCAGCACGACGTTGACCCGCACTTTAAATGTCGTCGGAGTGTCGTGCGAGACGATTTCTTCGTTCGTGGTCTTCGAATCCGGTTTTTGGGCGCTCTGGGCGGCTTCTGGTTGTGGAGTTTGCGGAGGCGGGGGCGGCGACTGCGCAAATGCCGGCGATAGCCCGGAGAGAAGTAAGAGAGCGCCAAGACAGAAAGCCCAATGAGCGTCTGTGAAGGCAAGGAGACACCGACGGAATACTTTAGGCACTCTGCGTCCTCCACTCCGTCAGCGTTGATTAAATCTAGTTGCAACAGTGCGCTGTGTCAATCTTTGTACGTTGGCCGTTGCGCGGCGCGGAAAGCAGTGAGGCACCAGACATCTTGAGCGTCTTCATGGCGCAAGACGTAGTGGTCGCCGCCATCCACCACGACACGGAAAAACGTGGCACCGGGCGAGTTCCAGCGGTCTTCCACCGAAACGACTTCGAGATCACAGCCGCCGAAATGCAAGCGGATCGGGCGCTCGTCGCCTCTGTAGCCGGCGTAACACTCCACTCGTACGATTTGCTCACCCACGGGCTTGCGCTGCCTTTCGGCTGTCCGCCAGCTCAGCGTTCCACGCGGCGCCCAGGAAAATAATTATCGCGGAAAGCTGCATCCAGATAATCAAGCCGATCACCGCCGCCAATCCCCCATAGACTATGCCGTACGGCACGCGCCGAACATAAACTCCGAAGACTACGTCCACCAGCCACCAGAGCAACGTGGCTATCATCGCTCCGGGAAGCACGTTGCGCAGGCTGTCTTCCCGCGGGCGCGCCACGCGATAAATGACCGTCAGCGCAAGCATGGCCAGCACCATTGCCGCCGCTGGAAAGAAAAAGGTCCACCAGCCGTCCGGAAGAATGCGCGTGCCGATTTCACGGCCGAGCCAATGGCGGAGAGGCCTGCCCAGGACGCCGAGAATCGCGGCGGCCAGCAGCGGAGCCATGGTCACAAGCAGAAGCATCAGCCCGCGGATTTGGCGGTGCAGAAATCCGAGCGGCTCTTTGTCGTCGTAGATGATGTGAATTCCTTCCATCACCAGCTTCATGACTTGCGAGCCAGCCAGCAGCATGCCCGTCCAGCCGAGTGCAGCGAGCTTCCAGGCGTCCAGGCCGCGCCTCACCAAAAACTCCGAAACGATAGCCTGGCTTCCCGGCGGCAGAAACTCGGTGAGGTCCTTGATCAGGTCGAACAAGCTGGTTTTCCCACCGATGCGGCTCGTCGCCAGTGCCACGGCTACCAGCAACGTCGGGAAGAATGCGAGGAACAGGTTGTACGCGATCGCTTGCGAAATCATGCTGCAGCGCGGAAATACCCGCGCGAACATCCGATACGCCCGCCGATGTAAACCAAGCGATGATTTCATCGCCGGGCATTATACCTAGCGCGGCCATCTTCTGTCTGAAGGTTATGCATTCCACGGAAGCATTCGAACGCCGTCTGGAGTTCATACAATGCGGAGAGGAATGCTGAAGCAATCCCGGAAAGGCAATACATGATTGGACAAAACTCAACGCGCTGCACGCCACCGGCGAGCCGGATGCCGCCATAATCCTTTTGGTAAGTCCACAGCGTGCCGTCTCCGGAGAATCATGGTCACGAGTCCCGTTCTTTGGCTTCTGCTCTTCGATTTGCTGCTCTTTGTGGCGGCTAGCTTTTACTTTGACCGCAGCGAAAAGAAATGGGAAAACCTGCTGCTCAGCGCGCTCTTTCTCCTTTCCGGAATGCCGGCGCTGATTTACCAGATTGTCTGGCAACGCGCATTGTTCGCCATTTATGGCGTAAACGCGGAATCGGTGGCGGTCGTGGTCAGCGCCTTCATGCTGGGACTGGGTCTAGGGAACCTCGCCGGCGGCTGGCTTTCGGCGCGCTTCCCCCGGCATGCGATTTTGATGTTTGGCCTGGCAGAGCTGGGCATCGCCATTTTCGGGCTTTCCTCTCTCCGCGTTTTTAGCTGGGCTGCTGCCTACACGGCCGGCGTCAATCTGCCCTCCGTCATCCTATTCAGTTTTGCGCTGCTGCTTGTGCCGACGATGTTGATGGGCGCGACGCTGCCTATCCTAGTTGAACATCTCGTGCGGCGGTCGGGCCGCGTCGGTGCGTCGGTTTCTCGCCTCTACTTTGTGAATACTCTTGGGTCTGCCATCGCGTGTTTTATTTGTGCGGTTTATTTGCTTCGCGAGTTCGGCCAATCCGGCTCAGTCTCCATCGCCGCTTGCCTCAACACCCTGGTCGGCGCCACCGCGTATCTGTACGCTCGCCGTCCGTCAGTGGCCACTGGCAACCAGGCGGTTACACCGACGAAGGCGGCAGCTGTCGAGCTGCCCATCAAGCTGCCAGTGGCTATGCTGCTTGCCGGACTTTCCGGGTTCCTTGCTCTGGGGTTTGAGATTGCCTGGTTTCGGGTTTTCTCGATGGCCTCCGCGGACCGCGCACCGGCCTTTGCTCTTTTGCTCGCCACTTTTCTTGCGGGTGTAGCGGCGGGCTCCTATCTGTCGGAGAAGCTGACGCAGAACGTCCCGCCCCGAACGATTGTGCGATTTATCGGCGCGCTGCTGCTTTTGTCGGGAGGAATTTCGGCGTACTTGCCAGGGCTGGTCGCCACCGCACGGTTTCACGGGATTCCATTTCTAGCTTCCGCGCCCGCGTTTTTTCTAACTGCGGCGATGCTTGGTTCGGTTCTTCCACTGGTGTGTCAGCTTTCTGTTTCCGCGGATGAGAAGGCCGGCAGCGGCGTAAGCATGATCTATGTCGCAAATATTCTGGGATCCGTTCTAGGGAGTTTAGGCATCGGCTTCATTCTCATGCAGCACTTTGGACTCCGCCAGATTTCGCTCGCGCTTGGCCTCCTGACGGTGCTGACGGGGGGAATGGTCTTCTTACTCGCCCGGCAGGGATCGCGATTCCCGCCGGCATGGGCGGCCTTGTTATTTGTGGCCGCGCTCGTCGCTGTTCCGTTGGCATCCCCCGGTTTTGACTCGCTCTATGAAAAATTAACGTTTGGAAACCGGATGAAGGCGGGGACTGCTTTCACGCATGTGGTGGAAAACCGCAATGGCGTAATTTCCGTCACCAAGGAAGACGCTGTGTTTGGCGGCGGCGTTTACGACGGGCATTTTCGAATCGACCCGAGTCACGATACCAACATCATTCTTCGCGCTCTTATTCTCAGCGCCGTCCATCCTGCTCCCAAACGCATGCTCATGATTGGCCTTGCCTCCGGCTCCTGGGGACAAGTCTTCGCCAATCATCCGCAGCTCGAATCGCTGGACGTTGTTGAAATTAACCCCGGCTATCTGCAACTCATCCCGCAGTATCCCGTAGTGCGTTCGCTCCTTCAAAATCCAAAGGTGCACATCTATATCGACGATGGCCGGCGCTGGCTCGTCGCGCACCCCGACGCTCACTACGACGCTATCGTCTGCAACAGCACCTACTTCTGGCGCGATCACAGCACCGGACTTCTGTCCGTTGAGTTTTTGAAGTTGGTCCGCAGCCACTTGAACGCCGGAGGGATCTACTACTTCAATACCACCGAATCCGCGGAAGCGATTTCCACCGCTCTGCACGTGTTTCCATACGGTTTACGCGTCGTCAATTTTATGCTGGTGAGCGATTCGCCGGTGCAACTCGACGCGTCGCGCTGGATCGACATTCTCCGCCAATACAAAATCGACAATCGCTACCTGTTTGATCCTTCGAACGTTTTGGCTCAGCATACGCTCGCGGAATACTTGCAGTTCGCGAACAGCGTCAATCTTCCGCCGGAGCAGCTGGGCCTGGAGAGCGACGCGTCCTTGCGCGCGAACTACGGGCGGGAACGGGTGATCACCGACAATAATATGGGGCGTGAATGGGAGCTCCTGGCCCCTATCCCCTGGCATTGACGCTCGTCCATTTGTTGTGATGGAGTCCGGGCGTGCCAACGGCGAAGGCTTGTGGATGCTGTCCTAGGCTTGTTTCTCCATGTGGATGACGGGAAGCGACTCGCCGTTCAGCAGAGGGATTGAGATAGGCTTCACGGCAACATAGCCTCTGATGCGGAAGAGCTTGGCCCCCGTCAATGTCGCGCCCATCTCGTAGCGCGTAAACCCTGCCGCTCTGGCCGCATCCTCACAGGCTTTCAAGATCATGCTGCCGATACCGCGACGCGCCCATTCTGGATGAATAAAGAAAGCGCGGATCTTTGCGGCGTCTCGCTTTGGGTCAAGAAGCGCGTCTTCCCTGCCCGTCCAGCGGTCGCCTCCATAGAGTGTTTTGCGTTTACTCCAGCCGCCGCACCCGACAATCACCGGCGCCCGTCCCACACTTGTTTCATTTGCTCGCTCTAGAATCTCGGGCGCAGTCTCGGCCACGATGTAGGTACCATCGGCGATGAGCTGGCTGTCCACACCGAAAACGGTTTCGAGCGCGCCTTCCATCTGCGCCGGGGTATAGTCCTCGGTCTGCAAACCGCGGACCGACGCAGCGATCAGTTCGCGGAGAACCCGGACGTCTTCAGGGACGGCGAGACGAAGATGAATCGCTGCTTGCATAATGATTTGACGGGGAGGCCCGATTGAGGATTCTATCGCCGCGTCGCGGATCGCTGCCAGAGAATTCAAGCGGCCCAACTATCTATAGGAAGGAAGAATGGTGCTCTGCGATGCTCTACATGGTCGTTGAACGATTCAAGAACCGGGATGCGAAAGCGGTCTATCGGCGCTTCCGCGAAAAAGGGAGAATGGCTCCCGACGGCCTTGCCTACGTGGAAAGTTGGGTGGAGACAAATTTTGATCGCTGCTTCCAGTTGATGGAGTGCGAAAATGCGCGTTTGTTGGAAGAGTGGGCGAGCCACTGGAGGGATCTAGTCGAGTTCGAATTTGTGCCGGTGCGCCGTTCGAAAGATGCGGTCGAAATCCTCGCTCCTGAAATCTGAATCACGATTTATCAGCGGGCTGCCGCTTCCCGCGGAGTCTCATCAAGAGTAACGCCAGTTGCGGGCGATCTTGCTCGCTTACCGCTGTAAATTTTAGCCCCAATCCGATTCCAGGCCTTGCATGGCGCACCACGGCGTCGGCCCGAATTTGCCCTTCGGGAACCAAAATCGGTTCCGCTGCATTGCCAATAGACCCACACGTCTCCCCACGCTTCAACGCGCGAGTTCATTCTCCTGGATGGAGATGCGATAGGGTGCATGGCCGGCCCTCCGTTCGTTCTGGCCGCCGCTGCCGATAGCTTCAACCAGGATAAGGAACGTTTGTGAATGTAGTGTCATTGGAGTCTTAAATGTTTCATCGCGGCGTGTTATTGCGAGTCGTCCCGCGATTTGAACTAACCCCTTCGAAGGGCGGAAGTTGCTGGCGTTCTGACGTAAATCTCCGGAAACGATTCGTAGCGCAGCGTCACTACCTACAAGATGCGCGCGCGGCTCGGCCGGATTTGCCGGCTATCCCTTTTATCTGCTGGAAGATGCGAGACAATTCAGGAAGGCTAGTATAGAGCGAACCAGGTTTCGCTCGCTAAGACTGGCTACAACTCATGCTCGGGTTCAAATACCCAGCTAAATTCAGTTGTCCGCGTGTCCGCCAGGCATATTTCAAACATCTCATCTTCGTTTCCCGAAATCCGCGCACGGATGGAGCGAAGCACTCATGGGCGGGAGTACCTCAGACATCGCAAGGCGCTGCCAGCGTGCGGTCTTCCTTCGAACTCAGTTGGAATGATCAATCTGGCACGAACTAAGTCGCGATGATGCATCAAGCGCTAAATGGGGTTACCCTATACCCGTGTCGCTTCGTTCTCACGCCTTGAGAGTACAGAGCTCTTGTCGGCCTTTTACATGATTGATAAGGAACGCCGAGTGGTGATGACCACAGGGTCAGGCACATTTACCATGTCCGACGCCCTGCGGCATCAGGACAATCTTCTTCAGGACCCCGATTTCGACCCAAGCTTCTCTCAAATCATGGACCTTACGCATGTCACGCGGTTCGATGTGGAGCCCGATGACATTCGCAAGCTCGCCCAAAGAACCATATTCTCTCCTGAATCCCGCCGCGCGATTATCGTGAACACCGACCTGGCGTATGGGTACGGACGAATGTTCGAGCTCCACCGAGAGAACTTCGGTGAAATGGGTGTACGCGTTTTCCGAACTCTCGAAGAGGCCCTCGACTGGGTCCTCTCCAAAGACTTGAGCGCCTAAAGAGCGAACCGCTCCTCAGTGGTGAGAATGCTCTTCCACGCGCTTATGGCCAAGGTGCGCCTCTTCCCATTCAGGCGCTTTTCAAATGCTATGACCTGTGGCAAGCTGCTTGGCATGGGAAACAAAGACGCACGAAGACGCGAAGTCAAGAAACCGAAGAAGAAGCCGGCGCCGAAGCATCTCGTAACGCAGATTCCATCGCGTGTTGTGAGCACTCCGCCCGCCCCAAAGCCGTAGTCGTTAGCCGCGGTCTGGACCGCTGCACGTTAGCGCAGGCTGCTTCTGTCCGTCTTCAACTTTTCGATTTCTCTGCAAATGTGCTAGCCGCGCCTGCCGCTTGCTACACTGTTGCACCCATGGCACGACAACGCCTCGGCCAGCATTTTCTGGAAAGTCTGGACTGGCGCGAACAAATCGCGCGGGCCATCCGCGTTTCGCCGCACTCCACCGTGCCGCTGCCCCGCGACGATCAACATTGCTGGATTGAACTCGGCGCCGGTCACGGGGAAATGACCGAGCATCTTCTCGCTGCTGGCGCCCCGGTCCACGCCATCGAGCTCGACCCGGCTCTTCTTAGTGGACTTCGCCACCTTGCGCAGAGATACCCCGCTCTTACCGTCATTCCCGGCGACATCCTCGAAGCCGACATTGGCGCTATCGCCTCCGGTCGTCGCGTCCGCATCTATGGGAATTTGCCCTACTACATCACCTCGCCGATCCTCCAACATCTCTTCTCGTTCGCCGAGATCATTGATGAAATACACGTGGTCATTCAAACTGAAGTGGCGCTGCGTCTCGCCGCGCAGCCCGGCACGAAAGCCTACGGCTATCTTTCGGTGCTCACGCAGCTCTACGCGCGCCCCGAATTCGTCTTCGAAATTCCTCGCAGCGCCTTCAGCCCGCCGCCGGAAGTCACTTCCGCCCTCGTCACTCTGCGCCTCCCCGGCGAGCGCGCAAAACTCCACCTTTCTGACGAAGCTCGCTTCTTGAAATTCGTGAAATTGTGTTTTTCCTTGAAGCGAAAAACTCTGGTGAACAACCTGCGCTCGCTCGCCAAACCCGCCCAAGTTCGCGAAGCGCTCGCCTCGCTGAATCTCCGCCCCGACGCTCGCGCCGAGCAGCTCAGCGCGTCGCAATTCGCCGCGCTCCAAAGTCTGCTGACCGGTTTGTGATCTGCGGATTTCGAATCTCAGGGCAGGATTTCGGTCTCTTTTTTCACGGCGGCGGCGAGGCGGTCCGGGTAGTCGCTCATGATGCCGTCCACTCCCGCGGCCATCAGCATGCGCATGTGCGCGGGATGATTCACGGTCCAGCACACCACTTGGAGATCTTTCTTTCGCGCCGCGGCAAGCATGGCGGGAGTCACCAAGTCGCCGCGCGCAACGAGTTGCCGCGCGCCCACTTCCAACGCCTTCTCCAGCGGCTCATCGAGCTGTCCGTCATACAGCAAACCCGTCATCAGCGTCGGCTCGATCTTCCGTAAACTCAGGACGATCGCCGGATCGAAACAAATCACCACGGCTCGGGGGATTTCTCCCGATTCCCGCAATGCGCCAATCAACGCATGTTCCCCGCCCCAGGAACCTCCGGGCTTCAGCTCCAGATAGAACACGATGTCGTTCTTTTTGGAGAACTCCAGAAGCTCTTCCAGCGTAGGTAATCGTTCGCCGGCATATTCGCTGCCGAACCAGGAGCCGGCATCCAGCCGGCGCAATTCAGCAAGCGTCATGTCATGCACGGCGCCTTGGCCGTTCGTCGTGCGATTCACCGTGGCATCGTGAATGGCCACAAATCGCGCATCGCGCGAAAGCTGCAAGTCGGTCTCGATAAACGTGGCGCCCATGGCCACGGCCTTCTTAAACGCCGCCAGCGTGTTCTCCGGCGCGTGGCCGGAAGCCCCGCGATGTGCAATCACCAGCACTACGCCGCTCCTTCCGCCGCAGTCAGCAGCAGCCAGGAGCAGGCCCGGCTCGGAACTCTCTGCTCGCGCAACTTTGCCATTCTTTGAAGAACCCCCACAGGAAGTATGCTAGCATCCGCGCCCAGCCTGGGACCGTGCTCCCAGTTGCTCTGCATCTTTAATCTAACTGGTCCAAAAATAATCAATATACAAGTGGGAGGAAGCCATGAAAAATAAATCTGAAGTTCTATTTACCGCCATGCTGATCATCGCATCCTTCGTGCCGTTTTCGAACTCGGTGGCCGCCGGGCCGCAGGATGAAAAGAGACAACGCAGTGAGACGAAATATCGGGAAAAACTAATCAAGGAAGTGCGCCATCAGCTGGTCATGCTGCCGTACTACTCGGTGTTTGACAATCTGGCATACAAGGTGGAAGGCGACAAGGTGACCTTGTTCGGGCAGGTGACGCGGCCGTCGTTGAAGTCCGATGCCGAGGCCGCCGTGAAGAGCATCGAAGGCGTCGCGTCGGTGGTGAATAACATCGAGGTCCTGCCGGTCTCTCCGATGGACGATCAGACCCGCCGCGCCGTCTACCGCGCCATCTACGGCGATGCCGCCCTCTCTCGTTATGCAATTCAGGCGGTGCCCCCGATTCATATCATCGTCAACAACGGCAACGTTACGTTGGAAGGCGCCGTGGGCAGTGAGAGCGACAGGAATCTCGCGAATCTGCGAGCCAGCCAGGTTCCCAATGTTTTCTCAGTGAAGAACAATCTGATCGTCGCTCCCTAGGTGGAGTAACGGATCGCCGGCGGCGGATACCAAATCGCCTGGCGCGGGCCGTACTCTAAGCGGCTCCTGCCGCCCCGCTCCGCAGCAATTGCCGCGTGATGCGCCGTCCCGTTTCTTTCAGCGCTTCGATAATTCTCGGCATGTTGGCCTCGTCCATTTGCGTGAGTGTGCCGCTCGCGCCGATTGCCGCCGTTACGTTTCCCATGGCGTCAAAAATCGGCGCGCCCAAGCATCGCGCGCCAAGACTGTTTTCCTCGTCGTCCACTGCATAGCCGGACTGTTTTACGTGCTCGAGGTCCGCGAGCAGCTTGGTCACGGCCGTAATGGTCTTCGGCGTCCGCTTCTTCAAACCTTGCTGCTTCACCAGCGTTTCCACTTCGTGTTTTGGCAGCCAGGCCAACAGACATTTTCCCACGCTCGTGGAGTGCAGAAACATGCGGCGACCTACCCAGGTATTCACCTTGAAAAATCCCGGGGCCTCGACTTTTTCGATGTACACGGCTTCGCCCTGATCCAGAACCGCAAGATGGACCGTCAAGTGAAGCCTTTCCACCAGCGCTCTCATGAATGGCAGAGAGACATCGGCAATGTCCAGATTGGCCTGCGCGTCTCCACCCAAGCTCAGAATCTTCAGCCCCAGCCGGTATCGCCCCGTCTCCGCATCGCGGCGCAGGTAGCCGCGCCGCTCCAGCGTGCGCAAAATATAACTCGCGGAACTCTTGGGTATGGCGAGCTTGCGGCTGATTTCCGAGTTCGTGAGCCCATCGCGGCGCTGCGCGGCCGCCTCCAGGATATTTAATGCCCGCTCCACCGCTGTTGCCGGACTCGAATCCGCACCCGCCATGGCTGCTCCCATAAGAAATGATTATCGTCCCAAGTATAGAATATTTGTTCAGGATATTGAACGGCGTCTTGCGCGCTGGCGGGGCCCGTTGGTAGAAAATAGGCAGAGGGCTGAACGGGTGTTCAATATACTGAACAGCGGGACGAATTCGAGAAAATTCTCGCCGTGGATGTGCAAATTTCTCGCCACCGTGTCCCACTTTCCGCGCCACCCGCTGGCACTGTTCCAGGCCCTCTTGTATCTGCTTGAGAGCATGAGGCTTAGAATTGGCGTTTTGGAACCCATTGGCCTTCGAATTGCCACATCCCTTCGTCGGCCGGTTTCTGCGTACATCTGCAAAGGAAAGGCCTGACACAAACCATGGCAACCGGGACCACCAAACCAAACCCCGCGCTGGCTCCGCTGCCCTTCTCCAATCGCATCGTGCCGGTTAATTCCGCTCCCGCGGATTTCGACTCCGCCCGCGATCTGCCCGCGGGATTCCTCGAATTTCTTGCGCCGCTGCATGCCGCGCTCACGCTTCGCCAGCGCGCCCTCAACGCGCGCCGCGACTTCGCATTGGCGGAAGCCCACGCCGGCAAAATTCCCGATTATCTGCCGCCCTCGGTGGCCACCACGAATTCCTGGCGCATCGAGCTCCCTGCATGGTGCGCCGATCAGCGCAATCAGATGACCGGCCCCGCGGATGACGCCGATCTCGTCGTCAAGATGCTCAACTCCGGCGCGCCTGGCGTGATGCTCGACCTCGAAGACTCCACTGCCAACATGTGGGAGCACAACGCGCGCGGCATCCACAACATTCTCGAAGCGCTCGCGGGGCGCCTCACCTATTTCGATCGCAAGCGCAACAAAACCGTCGGCATCAATCCCAGCACCATCGTCATTCTTACGCGGCCCCGCGGCCTGCACCTGCATCAAGCGGGAGTTCTGCCCGGTGAACTGATTCCCGCGTCGCTGTTCGACGTCGCGATGGTTGCCTATCAAGTGGATTTCAGAGCGCTGAAGCATCCGCTGTGCATCTACATTCCGAAATCCGAATCCGCTGACGAAGCGCTGTGGTGGCGTGATCTGTTCCAAATGATTGCGCGCCTCAAGGGCGTGCCCGTTAATTCCATCAAGTGCATGGCGCTCGTGGAATCGCATCCGCTTGCCTATCAGATGGAAGAGTTTGCCTGGAATTTGCGCGACCACATCCTCGGCTTGAACCTTGGCCGCTGGGATTACATGGCCAGCCTGATTCATTTCAATCTGGAAAATCCGGAGTGGGTTCTCCCCGACCGCAACACCATCCCCCACGACGTCGCCTTCTTCCAGAATCTGCGCACGCTCTTGCCTGATATTTGCCACAAGCACGGCATGTTGGCCATCGGCGGCATGACCGCTTTGTACCCCAGCCGCGAAGACGTCGAGCTGAATGCGCGCGCCCTGAAAGTTCTCGCGGAAGATAAGAAAAACGAATCTCTCTGTTTGATGGATGGCGCCTGGACCGGCCATCCCGACCAGAACGAAATCGCGGTGTCGCAATTCCCCGTGCCCAACCAGATTCAGGCGCGCCCGGTGAACGGCAAACCCCGTCCCGATCTTCGTCCGCTGCCCACAGGAATCGGCAAGCGTACGCTGGCCGGAACGCGCGCCGCGATTCGCACCGTAATTCGTTACCGCAACGGCGTCCTCAACGGAAGAGGCGCGAGCCTGCTCAGCGGCTACATGGAAGATCTCGCCACCGATCGCATTTATCGCCTGATGATCGCGCAGCGCATGAAGCACGCGGACAAAGTCGAAGTTTTCGATGATAACGGCGCGCCGATTCGCCACACGCCGCAGCTCATTAGCGATCTCTTCGACGAGGAATTGGATCTCCTCCTTCGCGAGAACGCCAAGAGCACCGATGCGCAGCTGGCCGCCACGCTGCGCGAAGCACGCGGCATGAGCGAAGAGATGATCCGCCGCGCCGAGTTCAATCCGGCCTGAGAAGTAATTTGGTAGCACAGCCTTTCAGGCTGTGCTCCGACGACCGAGGAGTTTGCAAGGAAGAGAGTCTTTCTCGGATTTCAAATCAGAAGTTTTGAGACAGTCGAAAGAAGGAGCAAGCATGTCAACCAACGGAACGAACGGGGCCAACGGCAATAGCAATGGCAATGGCAAAAAGCATCTCCCGCAAACGCACTGGTCCACCGATCCCCGCTGGTCCGGCATCACGCGGCCATATTCTCATTCGGACGTACTCCGTCTGCGCGGCTCGATTCAGATCGAGTACACGCTCGCGCGTCTCGGCGCGGAACGCCTGTGGAACCTGATGCACACGGACGCCTACGTTCCTGCGCTCGGCGCCATCACTGGCAATCAAGCCATTGAAATGGTCCAGGCCGGCCTGAAAGCGATTTATGGCAGCGGCTGGCAAGTGGCCGCCGACGGCAACACCGCTGGCGAAGTTTATCCCGACCAGAGTTTGTATCCGTGCGATTCCGCGCCGAATCTCGTGAAGCGCCTCAATCGCGCGCTACTTCGCGCCGATCAGATTGAATCCGCCGAAGGCAAAAAATCCGGCACATATTGGTTTGCGCCGATCGTGGCCGACGCCGAAGCTGGCTTTGGCGGATCGCTTAATGCCTACGAACTCATGAAGGCGATGATCGAAGCGGGCGCCGCTGGCGTTCACTTCGAGGACCAGCTTTCTTCCGCGAAAAAGTGCGGCCACTTGGGCGGCAAAGTCGTCGTCCCCACGCGCGAGTTCGTCGAAAAATTGGTGGCCGCGCGTCTCGCCGCCGATGTCTGCGGCGTCCCCACGATTCTCATCGCGCGCACCGACGCCAACTCCGCCGGCTTGCTGCTCTCTGACGCCGACCCGCGCGACCGCGAATTCATCTACGGCGAGCGCACCTCCGAAGGCTTCTACCAGTTCCGCGGCGGCATTGACTCCGCCATCGCCCGCGGCCTGGCGTATGCGCCGTATGCCGACATGATCTGGTGCGAAACGTCCACGCCCGATCTCGCCGAAGCGCGGAAATTCGCCGACGCCCTCCATGAAAAATTCCCGGGCAAACTGTTGGCCTACAACTGCTCGCCTTCTTTCAACTGGAAGAAAAAACTCGACGACGTCACCATCGCCAACTTCCAGCAGGAACTCGGCAAAATGGGCTACAAATTCCAGTTCGTCACGCTGGCCGGCTTCCACGCGCTCAACATGTCAATGTTCCATCTCGCGCGCGGCTACTCGCAGGCCGGTATGACCGCCTATTCAAAACTCCAGCAGGAAGAGTTCGCCGCGCAGGAACTCGGCTACCGCGCCGTAACGCACCAGCGCTTCGTCGGCACCGGCTATTTCGACGAAATCGCCCAGGTCGTCTCCAGCGGCAACTCTTCCACCACCGCCCTGGCCGGCTCAACCGAAGCCGAGCAGTTCCATGGCGCCGCGCCCCTCGCGCCCGCGCCGACGAATGGGCACACATCGGAAGCGCACGCCTGAGGGATCGTTTTGTCGCGGCGCAACTCTCGCCGCGCTGAAACAGCGCGCGAAACGGTTCGTGAGAGATGCGCGGGTTTGCAGTTAGATATGCGTAATAGCTAGTGACAATCGGCTTGCTTGATCATGGTAGTGATCCAAGCGACTGTGTTTGTCTTAGCATAGAAGGAAAGCCAATAGGGTCGCGTAACGACTATCGTTACAGACTTGCCTGAAGTATTCCATCGGAACACCTGTCGAACGGGGGTTGTCTTTACCTTGCGAAGGGTCGGGATTTCATCACCGTAGAATGGCTTCAGAGATTCGATTGCGACGCGTTGGGGGTCAATAAAAGCCCAGCTTCGTTCCCCGTTGTCAGCCAGTTTCTGTTCCGTGATCGCCTGCTTAGCAGCCTCCTCTTCGTAGTTGACAGAGACGTGCTTCTGCCAGCGGAGACTATTGTATTTGCATCCTTCTTTCTCGTACCAGCCTGCCTCTGCCGTGTAGTCCACGTCCGCCCTTGTATGCGGTTCAAACGTCTCTACACGTTGAACAACGAAGAGGCTACAACAACCGAGGTGACCAGCGCCGCTCCACGACGTTTTGCCGCCAAGCTCCTGCTTTTTTCCAGAGAAGAATCTTCCCACTACGGTGGCGTGTACAGTAGTGTCTGGCTCCTTTTTCAACAGGTCAGTGAATCGCTGAAACACAGAGTCGCTCAAGAGTGGAACCTGTATTCCCTCAACCACAAGCGACTCGGGCCGCGATTCTTGGCCAGTTTCTCCGGGACAGCAATAAGCCGTGTTTGACTCGGCTTTTCCGCCGTACATCAGCCACACGGAAAACTGATATGGAAGTGGAGGGCAGTTTGGATCAATGAGCTGGAAGTCCTCGAATCCGTGCGTCACAAACCCGGTTAATCGGATCAGCTCGTGGTTATAAGCAGCGGGATCCCCAGCCAGTTCGCAATAGGCTATCGTGCGGGGTTCCTGACCAAGACCTGAGGAGGACTGCTTTGGATATGCAGAACAGGCTGACGCAAGCATTAACACAGCGAAAACAAAAGCTGGCTTCCTTCGCATATAAACGGTCCGCAACTCAAAGAATAAGTGGAGTGACGTCGAGAATCAGGTGAACGCTCCAAGCCAAATCAGCTCCTTGGGTATTTGAACGACGGGACAACAATCAAGATCAGGACAAAACCCTGGGCCAGCACTGCCCGTCAGAATAAGATCGTCGCGTTTTGAGTGACAGTGAAGCAGCGTAGCCCGTAGCGGTGAAATTCTTCATCACCGCATCGAACGCCGACTGGAACGCTTCCATCTCCGGCAGCGTGCCGACGGTGATGCGCACATGGGTGGGCCATACTGGCCAAGGCCGCCCGATATACACATTGCGCGCGGCCATCGCATCAATCACTTCCTTCGCAGGCCGCTTGGCGTCCAGCATGAAACAGTTCGACTGTGACGGCGTGTACGTATATCCCTGCCGGTCGAGCCAATCAAATGTTTTCTGCCGGATGGCGGCATTCAGTTGTTTGCGCTCGGGAACAAGATGCTCATGCTTGAGGCTTGCCGTTGCCGCGGCCATCGCGGTGATGGGCATCGCGCTCCAACCGCCGTACGTCTCCAGTTTCGCCAACAAATCCGGCCGCGCGATGGCCATTCCACAGCGAATCCCGGCCATCCCGTAGATCTTCGAAAACGTTCGCAGCACGATCACGTCCTGCCCGGCTTTCACCAAGTCAATCGCGCTAACGCCGTCCGAAAAATGGATGTATGCCTCGTCCACGAGCACCACGGAGCCTTTTGGTTTCGCCGCAAGCAGTTGCTCGATGTCCGAGTGCGACGTCATCGTTCCCGTCGGATTGTTCGGCGTACAAACGTAAAAGAGCCCGGCGTCTGGCGCCGCCTCGATCATCGCCTTCACGTCGTGCGCATACGTTTTGGTCAGCGGAGTTTTGGCGATTCGCGCTCCCGTGAATTTCGCCGCGCGCATTCCGGCCTCATAGCCGGGATCAGCAGTGACGTAGCTCTTCGTCGGCGAAGTGAACGCCAGCACAGAAAAGTGCAGCGGCTCGCTCGAGCCGGGAAACACGCGCAGGTATTCCGGTTTCAGATCCTCCATGCCCGTGAACGTCTTGACGAACTCTTCCTTCAGCCAGAACGAATACCGGCCGCCCTGTGGCGCCATGTCCACGATGGCTTTCCGCGCGGCATCGCACGGCCCCAGCGGATTCTCGTTCGCGTCAATCACCACCGCGCCCGGATGAAACGTATTGCGGTCTTCCGCCGCGAGCGTAGCCTCCGTGGCGATCCGGAACGCCATCGCCGCGGTCGCCGCCGCCGACAATTGGAGGAACGTCCTGCGGGAACCCTTTGTAATTGCTTCGCGCTCGCTCATAAGAACCTCCACAAACCGTTCGAACGGCTAAACTATAGCAAAATTTGACGGCCCAGACCGGATAGATTTATTGGCGCGTTCGGATTCATATTTGTGTTTGCGCACCGGCCAGGTGCGGAATGCGAGGATTTGAATGCCTGAAGCAACCCGAAAAATTATCGATACTCCGTCCATAACGCAAAGGATCCAGGCCCTCGATTGGAAAGCAGCGGCAGAATCCCTTTCGCACCGCGGCTACGCCATTACCACTCCGATTCTTTCGCCCGAGGAATGCAATTCGCTCGTCGCGCTTTACCACGACGCAGGCCGTTTTCGCAGCCATATCCTCATGGAGCGCTATCGCTTCGGAATTGGCGACTACAAATACTTTGCCCACCCGTTGCCAGAATTGATCGCGGAACTCCGAAGCAGCGCCTATCCGCACCTCGCCGAAGTCGCCAATCGCTGGGCGGAAGCCCTCAGTGAAAACGATTCTCAATTCCCCCGCGAACATGCAGCTTTCCTGAAAACGTGTCACAAAGCCGGGCAAACAAAGCCCACTCCGCTTATGCTTCATTACGAGGCCGGCGGCTTCAACTGCCTTCATCAGGATCTCTACGGCGACGTCAGCTTTCCTCTGCAAATAGTGTTTCTGCTCGGACAGCATGGCCGCGACTGGGACGGCGGCGAATTTATCCTCGTCGAACAGCAACCCCGCGCCCAATCCAAGCCGCAGGTAGTCCTCGCCAATCAAGGCGAGGCCATCCTCTTCACCACGCGCTACCGCCCCGTGAAAGGCTCGCGCGGCCACTACCGCGTCAATCTCCGCCATGGAGTGAGCCGCGTGCACCGCGGAACGCGTTTCACGTTCGGCATCATCTTCCACGACGCAAAGTAACTTCGAAACATTCCGCTGCTTTGCTTCCTGTTCGAATCCGCACTCCCCGTCCCAATACCGGGCACCAGCCTCGTCTTTCGTATGTAGCTTCCTTGCGTAAGTCGTTTTTGATCAGCAACGTACCCGAGCACCGGATGGTCCGCGACTTGCCATTGCATTCCATTTGTACTTGGAGGATTCACGATGGGCACACTCTTGCAAAACCTGCGCTACGCCATCCGCACACTTCGCAACAACCCCGGCTTCGCTGCCGTCGTCGTCCTCACGCTGGCTCTCGGCGTCGGCGCCAACACCGCTATTTTCTCCGTCGTCTATTCGGCCCTACTGCGCCCGCTTCCCTATCGCGAGCCCGCCACGCTATTCCATGTCGGTGAGTCGCGCACGCAATCCGACAACAGCAACGACGGCGCGCAAGTCTCCTACCCGGACTTTCTGGACTGGACCCGCTCCTCGAAGAGCATCCAATCCTTCGCGGCGTACAGCGGCGACGCCTTCGCGCTTTCCGCCAACGGCGACCCCAAGAACACATTCGCCGCGCAAGTCACCCCCAATTTTTTCGCTACCCTCGGCGTGAAGCCCGTGATGGGCCGCGATTTCCTCGATACCGAAATGCAGTCCGACGGCCCGCACGTCACCATCCTCACCGACGCCTTCTGGCGCACCGAGTTCGGCGCCGATCCGAACATCATCGGCCGCGTCATTCGTCTCGACGGCAAACCCGCCACCATCATCGGCGTTCTCCCGCGCAGCTTCGAGTTCGGGCCCGCCAATTCCGCCCCGCTCTGGGTGCCCATCCACCAGACCGGCGACCTCATCACGCGCCGCAGCTTGCACTGGCTCACCGCCGTCGGCCGTCTTGCCCCAGGCGTCTCTCCCGAACAGGCCCGCGCGGAAATGCTCGGCATCAGCACGCGGCTTTCGCACGAACATCCGAAAGAAAACAGCTCCATCTTTTTCGTCATGGAGAGTCTCCGCGAACAAATCGTCGGCAAGGTTCGCCCTCTCCTGCTGATTCTTCTGGGAGCAGTCGGATTCGTTCTCCTCATCACCTGCGCCAACGTCGCCAACCTTCTGATGACCCGCTCGATCGGCCGGCGCAAGGAATTTGCCGTACGTTCCGCGCTTGGCGCGAGCCGCGCCAGCCTGCTCTCGCAATTACTGACGGAAAGCCTCCTGCTCTCCGCGATCGGCGCCGTCGTTGGACTGGTCGGCGCGTATTGGGGCATCAATCTCCTCATCGCCGCCATCCCCGAATCCTTGTTGCAAGGTTTGCCCTATCTGCGCGATGCGGCAATCAACCTTCCCGTGCTCCTCTTCCTTTGCGACGTCACCGTGCTCACCGGAATTCTCTTCGGGCTAGCACCCGGATTGGAAGCCTCGCGAACCTCTCTGAACGACGTTCTGAAAGACGAATCGCGCGGAGGCACCAGCGCGGGTCACGCTCGCTTGCGCAACACGCTGGTCATCGCAGAAATCTCCATCTCTCTCGTCTTGCTCGTCGGCGCCGGACTCTTGCTCAAGAGCCTACATGCCCTGCTAGGGCAAGACCCGGGCTTCAACCTCCACAACGTCCTGACTTTCTCTGTGAACTTGCCGGACTCTTCCTATCCCAGCGACAAGACCCCTCCTTACTACAGCGCGGCCGCGGTGCGCTTCGATCACGAATTCACAGACCGTCTCCGCAGCGTGCCCGGCGTCCGGGATGTGGGCCAAACTTCCGGAATTCCCGCCAGCGGCGGCGGCGGCACCATCCGATTCGTGATCGAAGGCCGCACCACCGCGCTTGGCCAGGAAGATGAATGCCAAATTATCGGTGTCAGCACCGGCTATTTTTCTTCCTTGAAAATTCCTCTTGCCGAGGGCCGATTTTTCGCTGCAACCGATACGATACAAACGCCAGGAGTTGTCGTGGTAAGCCGCGCGTTCGTGAAGGCCTATCTTCATGGAGAGAATCCCATCGGCAAGCGCATCCGTTTCACCTACAGCGCACAGAACCCTTATCTTCAAATCGTCGGAATAGCCGGCGATACTGCTTCCATCGATCTCGCCGCCGTTCCTCCCGCGATCATCTACACTCCCAACGATCAAGGTCCAAACACTTATCTGAGCTACATCGTCCGCACGGCAGGCGAGCCCGCCGCGTTCGTCGGTGCTGCACGGGCAGCCTTGCAGCAGATGGATCCTCAGTTGCCCCTGATTCAGCCGCAATCGCTGGAAGATGTCGCTAATCAATCGCCGTCTGTTTTCCTACGACGGTATCCCTCTTACCTGATCGGATGTTTCGCCGCGCTGGCCCTGATTCTCGCGATCGTCGGGTTGTACGGCCTGATCTCTCACCTCGTTCTGCAGCGGACTCGCGAAATCGGCATCCGCGTCGCACTCGGAGCCCAGCGGCCCGACATTTTAAAGATGGTTCTTCGTCAGGGAATCCGCGCGACTCTTGCCGGCGTGGCCATCGGCGTGGTCGCCGGGCTTGCGCTTACTCGCCTCATGAGCAGCTTGCTTTTCGGCGTCGGTCCAAATGACGGGCTCACCTTCTTGTCTGTTGCTCTTCTCCTGCTCGCGGTTGCGCTCGCGGCCTGTCTCATTCCTGCGCGCCGCGCTACGCGCGTCGATCCCATCGTCGCTCTGCGGTACGAATAGGAGTAGGCGCACAAATCGGCTTCACCTCTTGATTGGGAAATCAATTTTGTTGGAAAAGCCGAGGGTTAGTGACTATGAAGCGTCATTCGTGCCCGCCGCCGAGTTCGCGCACAATTGAACCGACAAATGATTTCGCGTCTCCGAAAAGCATCAGCGTCTTATCAAGGTAATACAGGGGATTTTCGATTCCCGCAAAACCCGCGCCCATGCTGCGTTTGATCACCATCACCGTGCGCGCCTTGTCCACGTCCAGAATCGGCATGCCAAAAATCGGGCTGCTCGCATCCGTGCGCGCCGCCGGATTGGTCACGTCGTTCGCCCCGATCACCAGCGCCACATCCGTCTGCGGGAAGTCACCGTTGACATCTTCCATGTCCAGCAGCTTGTCGTAGGGAATATCCGCTTCCGCCAACAATACGTTCATGTGGCCCGGCATGCGGCCGGCCACCGGGTGAATCCCGAATTTCACGTCCACGCCGCGCTTCGTCAACGCGTCATACAATTCCCGCACTTTGTGCTGCGCCTGCGCGACCGCCATTCCGTAGCCCGGAACAATGACCACTTTATTCGCGGCGGACAAAATCGCCGCCGCTTCTTCCGGCGTCGCACTGCGCACCGGCCGCGCATCCTTGTGACCGGCTACAGCCGTCTGCTCCTGTCCAAAGGCCCCAAACAGCACATTCGAAAACGAGCGGTTCATCGCTTTCGACATGTTCACGGAAAGAATGAGGCCGGAAGCCCCGTCCAGTGCGCCCGCAATGATCAACAGTTTGCTGTCCAGCACGAATCCCATCGCCGCCGCCGACAACCCCGCATACGAATTCAAAAGCGATATTACCGTCGGCATATCCGCGCCTCCGATCGGAATGATCATCATCACGCCGAACAAAAGCGGAATCCCGACAATCAACGGGAACAGCTGCGTCTTCTCCTGGTGCGCCACCAGAATCCCGGCCACCACGACTGCGATACCCAGAAGTCCGAGGTTGACGATGTTCTGTCCTTTATAAGTGATGGGCCGCTGCGGCAGGATCTCCTGCAATTTTCCCGCAGCCATCAGACTTCCCGTAAACGTCAGCGAGCCGAGAATGACTTCCAACGCAAGCACGCCCATCGTGAACCGCGGAAGATTCGGCGCGCCCAGATAAAAATGCGCAGTGCCCACCAGGGTGACGCACAGCGCGCCAAAGGCATGGCTCAGGGCCGTCCGCTGAGGAACGGCAGTCATCGCCACTTCGCCAAGCGGCACGCCAATAATCGTTCCCAGCACCAGCGCGATGACAATCCATTTGTATTCCACGATGCCGTGGTGCAAAAGCGTCCCGGCAATCGCCAGCAGCATCCCTAATTCGCCTGCAAACACTCCGCGCCGCGCCGTCGTCGGCGAACTCAGCCATTTCAGCGAAAGAATAAAAAGCGCGGTGGCAATTAAATAGGTGATCTCGATAACGGTTTCCACGCCCGGCAGGTTGGTCATGGTTTCTTCGGCCCGCTGGCTTTGAACATTTTGAGCATCCGGTCGGTAATCAAAAATCCACCGACGATGTTACTAGTGGCGGCCACGATCGCGATTGTTCCCAGAATTCTTGCCATCATCGCGCCATGCGCGTGATACTCCCCCGCGAGAATGATCGCGCCCACAACGGCGATCGCATCCAGCGCATTCGTGAGCGACATCAGCGGCGTGTGCAGCAGCGGCGAAACCCGGCGGATCACTTCAAACCCGATGAACGCCGCCAGCATGAAAACATAAAGACTGGTAAGCAGGTCCAGCTTCATGGCTTTGCCACCTCCTTCGCCTGCGCGGGCAAGGCTGGCAGTCCAAAGAACTCCCTCACGCGCGCGTTCGCCACTTCGCCTCCGTGGGTCAGCAGCGTGTCGCGCACGATTTCATCCTCCAAATTCAGCTGCAGTTTCCCATCCTTAATAAGGTAGAGCAGGAACGCCGTCACATTGCGCGCGTACATCTGGCTCGCGTGATACGGCACGGTACTCGCCAGATTAAACCAGCCGATAATCGTCACACCGTGCGCCACCACGATTTCTCCCGGCCGCGTCAGCTCGCAATTCCCTCCGCGCTCACCGGCCAGGTCCACAATCACCGATCCCGGCGCCATGCTTGCCACCATCTCTTTGGTCACCAGGATGGGCGGCTTCTTTCCGGGAATAACCGCCGCGCTGATCACTACGTCGCTCTCGGCCACGACTTTTCCCAGCAGCTCGCGTTGCCGTTTGTAAAACGTTTCATCCTGCGCCCGCGCGTACCCGCGCGCGTCCTCCGCATCCTTGGCCTCGATCGGAAGCTCCACGAATCTTCCACCCAGGCTCTGCACCTGTTCCTTTGCAGCCGGCCGCAGATCGTACGCCGAAGCCACCGCGCCCAGCCGCCGCGCCGTGGCAATCGCCTGCAGCCCCGCCACGCCCGCGCCGATCACAAACACGCGCGCGGGCGTGATCGTTCCCGCGGCCGTCGTCAGCATGGGAAAAATCCGCGGCGAAGTATCCGCCGCAAGCACCACTGCCTTGTATCCGCAGATGGTGGCCATCGACGACAGCACGTCCATGCTCTGCGCGCGCGTCGTCCGCGGCATCAGTTCCACCGAAAACGAAGTCACGCCCTTGGCCGCGATTTCCTGAATCGTTTCGATCGAACCCAGCGGCCTCAAAAAACCGATCAGCACCTGATCGCGGCGATAGAGCGGAAGATCCGCCTTTCCAGTCTTGTCGTTGGAGCCGTAACAGAGCACCTGCAGCACGATGTCCGCCGCCCCAAAGACTTCCGCGCGCGATGCAACAATCTTGGCCCCCTTCGCCGCGTAGTCCGCGTCCGGGTAACCCGCTCCAATTCCTGCCCCCGCTTCGACAACGACCTGCAATCCCGCTTTACTCAAATTCGGAATCGCCGCGGGCACCAGCGCCACGCGCTTCTCTCCGGGAAAGCTCTCGCGCGGCACACCGACAATCATGAAGCTTCCTCCACTCGCGGAAATAAGATGTCATGCTGAAGATCGGGATTCATAGGCGAGAAACTTCCAAGCAAGTTCAATGCGAGAACCTTCCTAAGAACAGGTCCACCGACCCCAAAGCATACACTCGAAGGAGCCAATTTCGTTAGCGCTGGTACCAGTTTGTTTTTCACTCCGTCGCATCTTTTTTCTTGCTACGCGCAATTAATGGCAAAAAGATTCGTTCACGCTATAATCCCTCATGCGCTTTCAAATCCTCTCCACCCGAAAATTCCTGCTCGCGGTAATCTTCGCCGCCCTTTTTTCAGTCTCCATCTCCGCGCAAGACGCCACATGGCAAAAAGACCTAGCCACATGGCGCACCGACCACACCGCTGATCTTCTCAAGCCCGACGGCTGGCTCTCTCTCACCGGCCTTGAATGGCTCCAGCCCGGCGACAACCCCATCGGCTCTGCTACCGACAACAAAATCCATCTCGCCGCCAGCCCCGCGCACCTCGCCATCCTCCATCTCGAAGGCGAAACCGTCATGCTGAATCCGCCGCCTGGCGGCTTCCCCAAAGATCTTCTCGTCGCCGGCGCCCCAGCAGAACCGCAATCTCTCCGCGCCGAAGCCAACAACGACAAAGTCTCTCCACATCTAACGATCGGCACTCTCAACATGTACGTCATCCGCCGCGAAGCCCGCTTCGCCCTTCGCATCAAGGATTCCCATTCGCCCTCCATCACCGGCTTCCACGGCCTCAAATGGTTCGCGCCCGACTCGAGCTATCGCGTCACCGCCAAATGGATTCCCTATTCCCCCGCCAAAACAATCACTCTCGTTACTCTCGTCGGCACCAACTACGACGAGCCCGTCCCCGGCGCCGCCGAATTCACCCTCGCCGGAAAAACATTCCGCCTCGAACCCGTCGTCGAAGATGCCGCTGTCGCAAAGCTTTTCTTCATCCTTCGCGACACCACCAGCACCACCACCACCTACGGCGCCTGCCGCTTCCTCTACACCGGTTTCCCAACCAACGGCGTCGACAAGCCCGGCGAACTCGTCCTCGACTTCAACCACCTCGAAAATCCCCCCTGCGCCTACACGCCTTTCTCCACGTGCCCGCTCCCCCCGCAAGGCAACCGCCTCCCCATCGCCCTGCCCGTCGGCGAGCAGCGCTACCACGACTAATGTCTTCTCTGTGGTCCCCGCGTCCACTGAGCTCCCTGCTCTCTGCGTAAATTCCTTTCCCCTGCCCCAACCATTTTGAAATTTTTCACCGCCTGTCGCACAATAGACTGACCATCACGACTATGAATTCTCCAAACGCCAATCTTCCCCCTTCGAACAACGATTCTTCGCCCCGCGAAAAACTCATCACCCTCCGCCTGGCGCTCCTGAAACTCCACAAAACCCTCCTCGACATGGAGCGACGCGAATACGAGCGCGAACACGGCTACGTCAATACCGGAGAACTCTTTCGCCTGGTCATTGACCACGCGCAATTCGCATGGCTCCACAACATCTCCGAATTCGTCGTGCGCATTGACGAAACGCTGGCCGCCAAAGAGCCCATCACCGCCGAATACACCAGCACCTCGATCGCCCTCGCCAGGAAAATGTTTGTCCCCACGGAATCCGGCGACGCCTTCCAGAAAAAATACTTCGACGCCATCCAGCGCGATCCCGCCGTGGTCATTGACCACGCCGAGCTCGCCCGCCTCTTCAACAACGAGCCCCTCGATTCCCCAAACCCGTGATTTTCCTGAAATCCCTGATAGACTTTCCCGGTCAAGCGAAAACTCATGAGCCATCCCGAAAAGTTCTACTTCAGCCACAAATATTCCGTGGTCTTCAAATCAGTCAAAGCACCAGGTGCCCCGTGGACCTGAATCTCGATAGCATCGCCGTCGAAAACAACGTCGCCGCGCAGCGCTTCGAAGCCACCGTCGACGGCCGGTGTGCCCTGCTTACCTACCGCCGCTTCCCCCATCACATCAACCTCGATCACACCGAGGTGCCCGAGCCTCTCCAACGCCACGGTCTAGCCGCAAAACTCGCCCGCACCGCCCTCGAATTCGCGCGCGCCAATCATCTCCGCGTCGTTCCGCTCTGCCCCTACGTCTCCCGGTATCTCGCCAAGCACCCTGAATATCAAGACATGCTCTCCGCGGACGATCTCCAGCGTATCCTCTCACTCTGATTCGCTATCCTATGTCCGCCGCGCCCGCCACCGTCAAATCCTCCCCAGCAAAATTCGCAATCCGTCCTTTGCAGCGTTCCGAACTTCCCACCCGCACCATCACGCTCGCGCGCTTCCTCATCGGCAAAGTTATCGTGCACGATCTCCCCGCCGGACGCCTCAGCGGTCGCATCGTCGAAACCGAAGCCTATCCACCCGGCGATCCCGCCGGCCACCATTTCCATGGCCCCACTCCGCGCATCCGCTCCATGTACCTGGCCCAGGGCCACGCCTACATCTTCTTCAACTACGGCGCGCACTTCATGCTCAATGTTGTGAGCGAACCGCCCGGAATCGCCGCCGCCGTTCTCATCCGCGCTCTCGAACCGCTCGACGGCATCGAGCTCATGCAGCATCATCGCAAAACCACTCGCCTGCTCGACCTCACCCGCGGCCCCGGACGCCTCGCCGCCGCTTTTCAAATTGACCGCCGCCACGATGGCATGGACCTCTGCGCCCCCGGCTCGCTCTGGCTCGGCGCCATCGCCGCTCCCGCCGGACCAATCGGCAAATCGGTTCGCATTGGCATTACCCAAGCCGCCGATCGCCCCCTTCGCTTCTACGAACGCGGCAATCCCTTCGTCAGCGGCCCCAAGCGCTTGCTTCTTCCCGCGCCGCGCAAGAAGTCTGCCTCAAGCTTCAAGTAGATGAAATCGGTCTATCCACTCTCACAGGCGACACTGCAGACTCGTCGCAAACGTCGCGTCTCCGTCAGCCCCTATTTCTTGCTAAGCGTAGGCTCCCGCATGGCCGCTCCCTCCGCGCGCTTCGCCAGATAACTCTCCAACACCTCGTCCAGCTCCTGCGGCCGGATCGGCTTTGTAAGATACCCATCCATTCCATTCGCCAGGCATTTCTCGCGATCACCTTTCATCGCGTGCGCCGTCAACGCCACAATCGGCACGCGGTTCCCTGTGCCCTTCTCTTTCGCACGGATCGCTGCAGTGGCCTCCAATCCATCCATCTCCGGCATCTGCACATCCATCAAAATCAAATCCGGCTTCTCCCGTTCGAATGCCGCCACCGCCTCCTGCCCGTTGCTCGCCACCACCACAAAGTGACCACGCTTTTCCAGCAGCCGCGTCGCCAGCCGCTGGTTCACCAGATTGTCCTCCGCCAGCACGATACGCAGTATTGCTGAAGGCTCCCGCGCATCCTGCAATGAGTACCGCGTGATCAGCGGAATCGCCCCTTCCTGTTCCTTGGCGCCGAGTACGCGCGCAACCGCCTCTCGCAATTCCGATTGCCGGATGGGCTTCAGCAGATAGGCGGAAACTCCCAACTCCTGGCACCGCGCCGCATCCCCTCGATGGCCCGCCGAAGTCAGCATCATGATGGTCGCCGTGGAAAGCTTCGGGTTCTCACGGATTCGTTCCACTAGCGCAAATCCATCCATATGCGGCATGTGCATATCCGTCAAGACCAGCCGGTACGGATCCCCCGCGTTTTGTGCGGCGCCTAATTCCTCCAATGCTTCTTCCCCTCCTTCCGCCTGTGTCACTTTCATCGCCCAGCGGTTCAGCATCCCATCCAGAATCCGCCGGTTCGTGCGGTTATCGTCCACCACCAGGACTCTCACGCCTCGCAGGATTTCAGGTGGGGCGATCGTTCCGATTTCAACCGCGTGCGAATCCACAGCTTGCAGTTGCAGGGTGAAGTGGAACTCGCTTCCCCGTCCTACTTCGCTGGTTACCCAAATCGTTCCCCCCATCATCTCCACCAGTCGCGTTGAGATGGTGAGCCCCAAACCGGTTCCTCCGTACTTGCGTGTTGTGGAAGTATCTGCCTGCGTGAACGGCTCGAAGATCGATTCGCGCTTATCTTCGGCGATTCCGATCCCGGTGTCCGCTACCGTGAACTGCAGCAGAATATGGTTGCCCTGGCGGACCTCGCTTTTCACTCGCAGCGCCACCTCGCCATGGTTCGTAAATTTGATGGAGTTTCCTATAAGATTGTTTACCACCTGGCGCAGGCGGTTCGCATCTCCCCGTACCAGGTTCGGCACTTCCGGTGCCACCTCGCACAGCAATTCCAGTCCTTTCTCGTCCGCTCGCAACGCCAGCATCTTCAGCGTCGTCTCCAGGCATTCGCGCAGGTCGAAATCAAGCGCTTCCAGGTCGATTCTCCCCGCCTCAATCTTGGAAAAATCCAGAATGTCGTTGATCACCGTCAGCAGCGAATCTGCCGACATCTTCACCGTCTCCAGATATTCCCGCTGATCCGGGTTGAGCTCCGTATCCAGCGCCAGGTCCGTCATCCCGATGACCCCGTTCAGCGGCGTGCGGATTTCATGGCTCATGTTGGCCAGGAATTCGCTCTTGGCGCGGCTGGCGGCTTCCGCTACTTCCTTGGCCTGGACCAGATTTGTTTCCGCTTCTTTTCGGCTCGTGAATTGCCCGATTTGACTTCCCAGCGCCATGCTCAGGCGAAGCATATCCTGGTCTGGTTTTTGTGCCTTCCTGCTGAACAATTCCAGCAAACCGCCCAATTCCGCGTTTTGAAAAATCGGCACGGCCAGATAGCACCGCAACCCGCTCGCGGCAGCCGCTTCCTTACGCGTGAAATCGCTGTCCTTCGTGAGGTCCTCTATCCATTCAGGTTGCTGGCTCAGCCAAACGCGGCCCGGTATCCCTCCGTTGGAAGGCAGCAAACACTGGCGCGTCGCCTCCAGAAATTCTTCCGCTGATTCCCCAGGCTGCTGCCAGACGTGGGTGCATCGCAGCGTGTTGGCCGTCTCCTCCAGTTTCCAGATGGTCGCCACCTCCTGGCCCATCCCTTTGCAGATGACTTCCAGGATTTCGGGCATGGTTTCTTCCACGGTATCGGATTTCGCAAGCAGGCGCGTTGCATCATACCCGAGGCGCTGCAGCTCTTCGGATCGCTTACGCTCGACGACCTCTCTCTGCAACTCTTCCGTCCGTGCTTGCACGCGAATTTCGAGTCCCTCCTTCGCGCCCTTCAGTGCTCGGTCGCGTTCCTGAATTCGATCCAGCATCTGGTTGAACGATCCCACCAGTTTTCCCAGCTCATCCTTGCCCCCGACGGCCGCCCGCAACGCATAGTCTTCGTTTGTGGAAACTCGCTCCGTCAGCGCAGCCAGCTGCAGGATCGGTTCGCTGATCAACCGTACCAATCGCGAGGACACCAGGAAGGTCGTGAACGCGCATGCCACCAGCACCAGCAGGGATATCTCCCGGTATTTCGCCATTTTGGCGTGAAACTCGGCAAGATCCGAAACGATCGTAATGGCTCCAACCCTCTCGCCGCCTTGAAAAACGCTCCGGTGCAGCGTTAGGTTCTCCGCTCCGAAGACCGCTCCCTCTTCCTTCAGCATAGGTAACTTGAAACTCGGATCCAACCCTGCCCTTCGGTACTCTGCGAAGATCTCACTCTGCTTGTCGTAGAGGGTCACAATCACGATGTTGCGCTCGGCTCGAATCGTCGCCAGCAGTTCCGCTGCGGAGTCTCGATCGTTAAACGTTAGTGCAGCCGCCGTCCCCAAACCCAGAGTGTCGGCGTCCGATGCCAGTGCGCTCACCATCGACGCGCGATAGCTCGCCCTCTCATAGATTTCGAATGCCAGACACGCCGTGGCTAGCCCCAGAATGCTGGTGCTGAAGATTACAAGGAGCAGTTTTCGATGAATCGATGCATTGCTGAATGCCCACATCTTACCCACCCCTCTGCCCCCCGATGACTCGCTTCGCCAGCGCCAGCAGCCGGGAACTCAGCTTCAATTTCGCGTGTTCCGCGGCATCCAAATTGACTTCGAACCGAATCTTGTTTTCTTCGAGCAGGAAGCCAATCATCCCTCCGTCTTGGACAAAGTTTTGCGATTCTCCCACGGTCAAGACAGCATTTCCTTTGAGGCTCGCCAGTACCGCGGGAACGAGCCTCTTCTCTCCCGCCCCGATGAATAGAATCTGACAACCCCGGAGAGCCTGCGGCTGTTGAAAATGCGTCACCTGTAGTGGCCGCGCCCCGATCGCTTTTCCACTAATGCTCGTGTCCAGCGCTCCATGAAACGGATCCTCTCCAACGGTGCAGTAAACAAGCGGGCTGCTCGCATCCTTGAACGTTCCTTCCGGCCAGTCCACAAATTGCGAGAAGTGATACAGAAACGCGGCCTTGACCTGATATTCGCTTGATGGGCTGGTCTGCGCTGAACGCGCGCCGGCGCTCACCAGGCACAACAGCGCGGCTTGCACGAGCGCGGCGAATCTGCGAACGCTACGCCGGATGCCTCGGGCGGGCACTCCGGCTTCGTGTGTTCGCAGGGCCCGGCGGTTTTTGTTCCTCCCGTTCAAGTTCCCTTCCTTTGACTTCAGAAACGCCAAGTCAATTTCGCGTACGCGCTGCGCTTGATGAGCGCCGAATTTACGACCTGCAGGAAATCGTTGAACTCCAGGTGGTGATCCTGGAGCAAGTTCTGCCCCACCGCGCTCAGGGTCACTCTTTCCGAAACCTTCCAGGCCAGTTGTGTGTCCACGCGGGTGTAGGAAGGCACCCCCTGATTCGCAAGTCGTCCCACGAAATAGCCGTTCGCATCCCAGGACAGCCCGTGGAACAGCTCCACGTGCGAGCGCAGTTGCGCTTGATTTGCAGGATTGGAACCTTCTCCATCGGCCACGCTGACCGTATCCAGGCTCGAAGGATCGAGCCGCAGATCCATGTGCAAGAAGGAATACCCGGGGCTGACCGTCCAAACGCGATTCACTTTCCACTTGCCGTAAACTTCTAGGCCATACGTTGTGCCGTTCATTTTGTTGCTCAACTGCATGGGAACAACCATGACAGGTGGATTGAAGTTCGTGTTCGTGAACGGTGGAAGCGGCTCGATGCTCTCCAAATCCGTATAAGTGTTGATGAATGCGGTCGCTCCAAGCGATAGCCGTGGGCTCGGTTGAGCCCGGTAACCCAGCTCGTACGCAACAACGTGTTCGGCCTCGAAGTTCGCGTTGCCTTCCAGCAGGACTTCGGTAGGTCCCGGGAAGGCCGCAAGAGCGGCCTGCACTCCCTCGTCGCGCCGCGCGGGAGTCCGGGCCGCGCGAGAGATGGACGCCCAGAACGTGTGACGCTTGTTCGGGGTCCAGGCCACCCGGATACTCGGCTGCAAATCGAACCCCGTAAAATAACTGTTCTCAAGCTTTGTCCCGATGGATAAGAAAACACGATCGGGCCTTACCGTGATCTGGTCCTGCACGAATGCGCTGAAGAGATCGCCATCCCAGTCCGCGGGTGCAAAGGCTTCGTCGATCGTCCCCAGGGTCTGATCCGCGCTGTGCCGGTATCCGAATCCCCAGATGACATCCTGGCGGTTTCCCCATACCAAGTGATTCTGAAACTCAAAATCGTACGTGTTTCGGGTCTCGCGGACCTCGGGACCCGATCGCGTGTAGCGGTCGAAATAAATCTGCATCGTCATGTCTGCGCGGTCGGAAAAAATGTGATTCCACTTGCCCAGTACGTTGCCGCCCGACAGTGGTGTCAGCCGCTGAACCTCCACGTTCTCCGGCGGATTGAGAATGGTATGAACTATGGTTGACCCCTCGCTTCCGGCGTAGAGGTCACCTTGGGTCGTCAAGGAATCCTTCGCCGAGAGGCGCGTGTCCTCGCGGAATCCGCCGTGCAGCAGATGCCACCCGTCCTCCCCGTTCGTTCCATTCAGATCCGGAAAATGATCGCCGTTGAGGTATTTCGCAAAGATCCGGTAGCTCGTATCCTGTTGGATTTTCCCGCCATACTGCACCGTTCCGAATTCCTGCGCCGCGGTTCCCCCGCCGGTGGTTACCAGGCCGCCCAGCGTATCCTCTGTTTTTTTGGTGATGACGTTGATGACCCCGTTGACCGCATTGGCCCCCCAGATGGTTCCACCCGGTCCGCGAATCACCTCGATCCGGTCAATGTCCTCCAGAGGCACGTCAAATGTGTCCCAATTCGCCCCACCGAATAGCGGGGTATAAACCGTCCGCCCATCAATCAGCACCAATAGCTTGTTGGCAAATTCGGAATTGAAACCGCGGGAAGAAATGGCCCAGGTGTTGGCATTGATTTGCGCGACGTCCAATCCCGGCACCATGCGCAGCAGATCCGGAATATTCGTCGCCCCCGAGTGCCGAATGTCTTCCTGCGTTATGACGTACACCGCCGCCGCCACCTGCGACAGCTTCTGCTCCTTCTTCGAAACCGACGTCACTTCCACGTTCATCAGATTTTCAATACTCACCTGCGTCAGGTCACCCGCTGGCGACTGCGCCGCAGATGGAGCTTGCCCGCGTGCCACCTCGCACCCCACCAGGAGAAACAAGACCGCTGCCTGCACCACCCACAGTTCCATTCGGCCCCCACATCGCTCTCCGCCCATGGCACACACCCTTCCTACACCCCTAAAGATCAATTCGCACGCAATTCACCATGATCGCAGTGGAAATTTCGGCGTAACCTGTTTGTATTCAGCCTGTTTGCTTTAGGTAGCGGCTGGAGAAACGTATGGTCTCAAGCCGTAAAGGAACCCCTGTACCAGTTCGGAACTTACCGCCACCCCTCCGCTGAACCACGCACTTCCCTCGCCGGCCATCCCCCGCCCATATGACCTTCTCAGCCGCATTCGCCGCCTGCCTGCGTTCCTATCAATCACCTCCCACCTTGCCTTTTCTTCTCCTTTTCGTGCGAGAATGAACCCGACGAGCGCCCGGCCCCTGGCGCCTGTGAATCTCTCGACCTAGCATTCCAGCCCTGACACAGTCGCCGCGGTGCACTTTTGCCGGATGGACACCGCGTAAATCGTTACCCTTCGATTTCCCGGCTCGTATCAATTCGCAGTCGGAGGTGCGCGATGAGCGATGTTTGGAAAAAATGGGAAGGCCAGATCGCCGACGATAAATTCCTGCTTCACCAATTCCTCGGCACCACCGACCACAGCGCCGTCTTTCTAACGCAAACGTCCGAGCGCCAGCCCCGCAAAGCCGCCATCAAATTTATTTCCGCCGACGCCGCCACCGCCGATGCCCAACTCTCTCTCTGGAACCGCGCCGCGCAGCTCTCTCATCCCAATCTTCTTCACATCTATAATTCCGGCCGCTGCCGCGTCGCCCACCTCGATCTTCTCTACGCCGTGATGGAATTCGCCGAAGAAGATCTCTCGCAAATTCTTCCTCAGCGCCCGCTCGCCGCCTCCGAAGCGCGCGAAATGCTCGAGCCTCTTCTCGACGCCATCCTCTATCTCCACGCCCAGGGCCTCGCGCACTCGCACATCAAGCCCTCCAACATCCATGCCACCGTCGATCAACTCAAGCTCTCGTGCGACACCATCTTCCCCATCGGTGAATCCCGCACTCCTAGTCGCGATCTCGGCCCCTACGACGCGCCCGAACTCGCCACTTCCCCGCTCGCCGCCTCCACCGACGTCTGGTCCCTCGGCGTCACTCTCGTCGAAACTCTCACGCAACGCGCCCCCGTCGCGCCTGCCGGCACCCAAGCCGATCCATCCATTCCCGACACTCTTCCTCAACCGTTCCTCGACATCGCGCGCCACTCCGTCCTCCGCGACGCCGCCGCTCGCTGGACGACGGCGCAAATCGCCGCTTCCCTCAAGCCCGTAGCCGCTGCTGCTGCCGCCGGCCAATCCACCATCTCTGCGCCGGCCATTCCTCCCACATCCATTCCGCTCTCCCCCGTCTCCGCCATCCCCGCCGCGAAGCTGCCCGCGCCAAGGACGCAGCCTCCTCGCCCACGCGCAACGACTCAGCCCAAACAAACCTTCGTCCTCCCCAACTACGTCGTCCCTCTCTTCGCAGCCTTCTTCATCACTCTAGCCATCTTCGCTCTCCCAAAAATCTTGAGCCATCGCCCGAACTCCTCTTCCTCAACAACATCCGCCGCCTCGCAACCGGCCTCTGAAACAAAACCGGTAGCGCAACCTCCTCGCACCGAATCTCCCAAGCCCGCAAAGCCCGCCGGGCAGACGCAAATCTCCCCGAAATCCGCTGCCGTAAAGTCTCCAGCGGATCAGCCTCGCCCATCGCAAACGGTCGCCACTCCCTCCGCCGCCTCCCTGCGCACCGACTCCTTCCCCTCTGTCAATGCGCCAGCGTCCTCCAACTCTTCCCCCGCCCGCGGCGAAGTCCTTGACCAAGTTCTCCCCGAGGTCTCTGACAAAGCCCGCTCCACCATTCACGGCACTGTCCGCGTCGCCGTCCGCGTCCATGTCGACCCTGCCGGCAACGTCGCCTCCGCCGAACTCGACGCCCCCGGCCCCAGCTCATTTTTTGCCGATCTCGCCTTGAAAGCCGCCCGCCGCTGGGAATTCACCTCGCCCGAAGTCAACGGCCACAGCGTCCCCAGCGAATGGCTCATCCATTTCCACATTACCTCCTCCGGCACCAAAGCCATCCCGACGCAAACCGCCCCGTAGCCGCGTTTTGTAGCGGTTGCGCAACACAAGAACGTTCGCGCAAACACGTCCCGCCCCGCGCACCAATCTCGCGCCACTCCTCAACACGCGTCACCACGCGTTACTGATTGCTCCCTCGCGCCCCAGGTTTTCCCCAGCACTCCCGCATTTCAGCTTATGTTGGATAGACACCGATTCGCGCCATTGTGCGCCGCAACCACGCCTCTGCCCATGCCAGCAGAGTATTTTTGAAAAGGAATTCCGTGGAAACTCTCGAAGACCTTCCTGCCATGGACGTCGTCGCCACCGCTGCGGCGAAAAACTCCCGTCAAATGCCCGCCTTCCTCCTCGGCGTCTTCCTGCTCTCAGGCGCCACGCTTCAATACGAAGTCGTCCTGACCCGCCTGATGAGTGTCGTCTCCTGGTATTACCTAGCCTTCGTTTCCGTCTCCATGGCCATGTTCGGCATGACCGCCGGCGCCCTCGCCGTGCAGCTCCTCGAAAAATTTTTCGCCGAAGACGTTCGCGGTCGCCGCTTAACCCAAGCCGCCCTGGCCATGGCCGTCTCGCTCCCTCTTTCCATGCTCACGATGTTTGCCATCCCGCTCGGCGAAGTCACCTCCGTCCAAGGCATCTACGCCCTGCTCCTCTTCACCGCCGTCATCTCCATCCCGTTTCTCTTCGCGGGGGTAGTAGTCTGCCTGGCGCTCACGCGTTCGCCCTATCCCATCGGTCGCGTTTACGCCATCGATCTGATCGGCGCCGCCGCCGGCTGTCTAGGCGCTATCGGCCTAATGCAGTTGGTCGACGCCCCCAGCGCCGTCCTCGTCGTCTCCGCCCTGGTCTTCGCCAGCGCCGCGCTCTTCGCCTTTTCCGCCCGCGAAAACGCTCTCCTCCGCAAAGCCGCCCTCTTCGCCATCGCCATGCTCATCCTGGCCGCCGTCAACGCCACCTCCGACTCTCCCGTCCGCCCCCTCTGGGTAAAATCCGCCCTCGACAAGCGCGCCAGCATCGAAGTCTGGAATCCCATCTCCCGCGTCCGCGTCTATCCGCCCGTCATTGACCAGCCCTACATGTGGGGAGCCAGCCCGAAAACGCCCAATCTAAAAGTGAAATGGATGTGGCTGGACATTGACAGCGACGCCGCCAGCTCGATCATCGAGTACCGCGGTGATCCCAAGTCCCTCCAATTCCTGAATTACGACGTCACCTCCCTCGCCTACCAATTGCGCCCGGGCGGCAGCGCCGCCGTCATCGGCATCGGCGGCGGACGCGATCTCCTCACCGCCTGGACCAACGGCTTTCATCGCATCGTCGGTGTGGAAATCAATCCCAGCCTCATCGACCTCACCACCCATCGGCTGAAAGATTTCAGCGGCTTCGCCCTCATCCCCCCGCTCGAGATTCACAAGGACGAAGGCCGCAGCTTCCTCACCCGCAGCGCCGAGCGCTTCGACGTGATTCAAGCCTCCATGGTGGACACCTGGGCTGCCACTTCCGCCGGCTCCATGTCGCTCACGGAAAATTCCCTCTACACCGTCGAAGCCTGGAAGATTTTCTACGAACACCTGAAGCCCGGAGGCATGCTCACCGTCACTCGTTGGGACGTGGGCCTCGAGTCCGCGCAAACCGCGCGCATGTTTTCCGTCGCCTGGGCCACGCTGCTTTCCGAAGGCGTCGCCAATCCCCGCGAACACGTCGCCTTGATCGGTTCCGGCCGCGTCGCTACCATTCTCGTCACCAACCGCCCGCTGTCTTTCCTGGACGAAACGAATCTGCATCAAATCTGCGACGACCTGCAATTCCGCATTCTTTTTCTGAAAGACAGCTCGTCCTCGCTGCTCCCGGAGTTGTCCGTCATCGCCGCCACGCACACTCTCCCGGAACTAACCCGCGCTACTTCCCGCGGCGTCTTTGACATCGCTCCCGTTTACGATCGTTCGCCTTTCTTTTTCAATTCCTTGCACCTTCGGAATCTGCTCTTCCCCGGTGACCACCCCATCGCCGGCGGCAACCTTCTCGCGCTGAGTTTTCTGCTCTCTTACATGCTGGCAGCCATTCTCCTGTTAGGCCTCGCCGTCTTCTGGCCGCTCCGCCACTGGTACAAATCCAGGAATACAAGCTCCCCGTGGAGCTCCGGCGGCATCGTCTATTTTCTCGCCATCGGCCTCGGCTTCATGCTCGTCGAAGTCGCCATGATCGAGCAGCAATCGCTGCTCCTCGGCCATCCCATCTATTCGTTGGCCGTAGTTCTCGCCGGTCTGATTCTTTCCACCGGCATCGGCAGCATGGTCTCTGAAGCCTACCGCGCTCCCACCTGGCGCACCTGCCGCGCGCTCGCGCTAGCCGCCGGCGTGGTCGTAGCCGTCTACGCCTTCGTCGTTCTCCCTCTAATCCACGCCGCCGCCGCGCTAGCGTTGTGGCAAAGAATCGCCCTGGCCCTCGCGCTCCTGTTCCCGTGCGGTTTCTTGATGGGCTTCTGCTTCCCCATCGGCATGCGCGCACTGCGCGCTGGCGGCAACTCCGAAACCTTGCCCTGGATGTGGGCCCTCAACGGCGCCGCCTCCGTCGTCGCCGCCTTCCTCGCCGTCATCCTCTCCATGGAAGCCAGCACCGTAACCTGCTCCCTCGTCGGCGCCGCCTGCTACGCCGTAGCCGCCCTCCTACCCCCGCGCAGCCCTCTCGCCGGCTGAATCCTTCTCTCTTCTTCTTCACTCCTCGACGATTTTGCGTACCCCTACTCACGCTACTCCACCGTCATATACAGAAGTGATATCCTCTCCTCGCATCTCGGAGGGTGGGAAATGCATCTTGTTAAGCGGGCATTCTTGACATGCCTGTGTACGGCAATCTTTCCATGGGCCCTGTCCGCAAACCAATCGTGGCTGAACCCCGCAGGCAAATCCGAGGCTGCGCCGCAGTCTCAAAGCGATAAGACCGAAGTTCATTTCGAGACTACTGGCTTAGGGGAAATGAGAGACGAGGACGGGACTCGTCTACCTTTTACCGCCTATCGGGCCTCCGATGGAATTAAGCTGACGGCAATTCATGGAACATTTCACTCACCTCTCGACGCGATGAATTATTTCGAGAAGCAGATTGGAAAGGCGACCAAGATCATAAGCAGAGGAGAAACGAAGGATAAATCGGGGAAGGTCATCGCCGAGAGAGCCGAAGTAATACTTCCCGCGAAGACCGGAGCAAGCGAATCTGTCTCGGCAGTTCTTTGGACGAGCGGAGTAAACTTCCATGAAATTGTCTCCGAGTCACAGGAAGATAACCTGCAGCTTGAGAGAAAAATCCCAAATTGAGGCTCCCTTGAACCCCCGATGTATGATCTTGCTTGGATTGGCCGCCGCGGTGGTTGCGACGCTTCTTGCGGGACACGGCTTACGCCTCCCTTTGCCGAGAGGCCATAGCACAATAACGTGTCGCGCAAGGCGGGGGTACCTATAAAGATTCCCGGTTGCTTGGTCTTGACATTAGCAAAGCTATGCGTGAGATCATCTGGGTGTGGCGATCAAATCAAAAGCGACTCGTGCTGCGGAAATCGCTTTCGCATGCTTCCAGCAACTTCCTGCGGAAGAACAAAAAACCAGGCTTAAGGCGATAAAGAAGCTCAAGTTTCGTCGGAGTAAAAGTACCGCCACAGAGCGTCCCACTCAGCAGTCTTCCTCTTCACGTTCTGAAGCTCAAGCAGGCGTTCGAAACCGTGGCGGTCTTTAGCTCGTTTCGCCTCTCTCATCTTCGCCGCAAATAGCCTAATCGTGCGATTCTTAGCAGCCGCTTCCCTTTGAGCTTTTGTCGCGCCAGCCTGTTCCTCACCCCTGGATCGCTCTATTTCATCATCTTCGAAGACCATCTAATTCATTGCCTCTGAAAACTGCATCCATCCTAGCATATAACCAGTAGATTAGTGAACAAGGGCGAAACAATTACATATCATTGACACGTCATGGAATATGGCTATAATGTCCCTTTGGGGGCGGATATGGACATCCAGGAAGCTATTGAGGAACGAAAGAAAGAAATCAGGCGCATACAGCAAGAAATCGCCGCATTGGAACTCGCCGAAGAAATTCTGAGCAAACAAACCAAGACCGACAAACCCAAGAGCCAGCCGGATATGGCCGCTAGTATTTTGGAAGAAGTTGGAAAGCCAATGCACGTCACCCAAATCTCAGCGCAAATCAAAGCCAGATTCAAACAGAATGTGAAGTCAAACAACTTGGGAGTCATGCTATTTAGGTATGCCAAAAGAGGTACCCGATTTTACAAAGTTGAAGGTAGACCCAATACCTATGGCCTTATCAAATGGCAGCAGTTAGGGGAACGGCTTGAAACGATAAAGACAGCAACTCTAGCAAGTGCAAGCGATTAGATCAGCAGGATACGCAAATGGCGCACTCCAGGGGGGTGTATCACTTTCCCCGGCTGCAACCTACCCGTCAAGAAAACCGCGCGGCGCAGAAAGTCTAGTCGCTCGTCTAGTTCACTCAGCATAAGCTCCACCCAAATGGCAACCTCCGACCAATGCGATGTGTGCCGCGCGCTCGCGCAAGAGATCAGAGACGCCTACGCGGATCTCTGGGCCTCTAGCGATCAAGCCGTCCGCGACGCTTGGCTTGCCACCCACAAGATGATCGGAGGGACGGAAGAGGACGCCCAGCGCGCCGAGGAATTGTTAAAAGCCCTGCCGCAGACAGAAAGGTATGACACGCGTATTCCGCAGTGGTTCTCCCGGATGAACCCAAAATTGCAAGAAGCCTTCCGAAATATGGCCCTGCACTTTGCCCGCACCGGCCACACCGTGCGCCCGCCTAACTTCCCCTTGTGACGAGGGGAGTGCGCTTTTCGACGCACTTTTTCCAGCAGGATGAGATAATTATCCTTCGACCAGGAGGAGCCCGATGGCGACCACCTCTCAAAGCGTAATTGTCCAAGACCCGGACATCCACAGCGGAGAGCCCGTCTTTCGCGGCACACGCGTCCCTTTCCAGATCCTGCTCGACTATTTGGAGGGCGGAGAAACGCTGGATGAATTTCTGAAACAATACCCCGGCGTAAGCCGCGACCAAGCCATCGCCGCATTGGAAGAAGCGAAGTCCCTGCTCTTAGCTCGCTTCGGGAAATGAAAGTCCTTCTCGATGAATGCCTTCCAGACGAACTGAAAGATAGTGTCGCGGCCATGGGCCACGAGTGCCAAACCGTGCGAAGAGCTGGCTATGGTTCAAAAAAGAACGGCGAGCTACTTGCGCTTGCGGAAGGCCGCTGGGACGTGCTGCTCACCAGCGATCGGAATATCAAGTACCAGCAGAACATGACCGGGCGAAGCGTTTCCGTCTTGATCCTCCGTGCGAAAACGAACCGCATGAAGGATTTACTACCGCTCATGCCAGCCTGCGCCGAAGCCCTTCTCTCTATTCAAGCGGGGCAGGTGTTGGAAGTTGGACCGCTATAGCCAGATGTGTACCACCAGTAGTCCGAATCACCAGTTCCCGAATCTTTCAGACTCTCATCGATCGAGCGCCGACCTTTTCCCTATTCCCAAAATCAAAATACCACGGAGGGTGCCCCAGGTTCGTTTTTTGAACCTGGGTCTTGGGGTTGCCTTTTCTTTTCACCCTTACACCTCAACGGGGCCAGTTGCCTCACGTCCCAGCCGGCGGCGCCCCCGTCCAAACCTGCTGAACGATTTGCCAACTCCCATTCGCCTGCCGCTTATAAATGATGATGTAGCTGCCCTTGGAATTGATCTTGGCCCCCGTGGCAATGACGGTCAGCGTTTCCTCAAAGTCCCCGCTGTCATACGCGAGATCGCCCGACGCCTCAAGGTTCCGGCTGTGCAGCGTGAGGTCACTATCAAACGTGGCCATGATGTTTTGAAAGAGGCCGCGCAGCGCCACCGCCCCCGTGATGCGTTCCCCCGCCGGCAGCAGAAACGCCGCATCCGCAGCATAGAACTTCAGAATCGGCTCCAACCGTTTCGCCCGAAGGTCTTGAACCCAAGCCTCCCGCATTTTCCCAAGGGCCACCAGCGTCGAATCCTGCGCAGCCCCACGACTGGAAAAACCAGCCGCAAGCATAGCCGCGCACGCCACGACCGCCACAACCACCCGCCGCGAAGATAGAAACAGCCCCGATTCCGGGGTTATGGAAGAGACCCTCATGGCGCCTCCTATAGCTAGGAATACCCTTTTTCACTTCAAACAGTGCGCCGATCTTACACTCATCCCGCCGCTCGCGGGTGCATAAGAGCTTGCCCAGGATCCCCGCGCGCTACTCCTCCAATGGAGAGCTCGTGCGGTTACCCTGGCGTGTGGAAGTGTCACCGCGTGGGATTCGCGTGCCATGGAAGCTCCGCCAATTTAATGTATCTTAGCAAAGCCAGCCTGGAGGGAGGGACGAATGAACATTCCCGAAACCTACGATTACCTCGTTCGCGCCCGCCGGGACTTGTGGGCCACCTTGGAGGGCGTGCCGGACGAGGTTTTATCCCGCCCGTTGCTGGACGGTGCGAAGCTTCACTGCATCAAGGACCTCCTGTTTCACATAGCCTCTGTGGAAGACTTCTGGATTCGCGAGGAAATCCTGCGCGAACAGCCGGTGCGGAAGACCATTCCCGCCTTGAAGGAAACCCAGGGCGGCCCTGTTTTTGCGGGTTTCGCGCTCAAAACGCTGCTGGATTACTGGCGTGTTGTAGAGCAGACCACCCTCGCTTACCTCCCCACTCTCGATGACGAAGAGTTGAAACGGGTTGTGAGTGTGCACGACAGGCCGGGGAAGCGGTACACGGTCGATGGTCTGCTGTGGAACATCATAATTCACGAGGCGCGACACGTGGCACAGATTAGCGTGCTCCTGCGCACGCAGGGCATCGCGCCGCCCTTTCTTGACCTGTTGAAATACCTGCCAGTGCCATCGGCCTAGCCATGTCACCCTGCTTCCGCGCGAGCCTCGCGGCTAGGTGCCCGCGCCTCAATTTCGATCCGCCCCCATACCATTCATTCCTGCCCATTGCCGTTCACTCTCCAATTCCGGCCATTCCCTGCATTTCACTTAGCCTGTCGTTACTCCCATGCTATCCTCTTTCGTGTACGCCGAACTCAATCCGCGCCCGGTCATCTCTCGCCCGCTCGAAGTCCATCTCTCTTCTCCCGATCCGAGGTTTTTCGACATTTCCACTTTTGAACGATCGGTTGACCTCTAACTCCTTACGCTGCACATTCTTAGCAACCCCCCACCCATTAACTCCTTTACTGTCACATTCTTACAAAAACCTTGGGGGGGAGGGCCCACCTCGTGTCTCCGCCATGCCGCCATAACTCCTTTAGATGCAACACTTACACACCTCCCCGCAAGTGTTGCAAACAAACAGCTTACGAAATCTCTAACTCCTTTGGATGCAACACTTACAAAAAACTGGGGGAAGGGCTGGGGCCTAGTATTGGTCCGGGAAAAACAACCGCAAGGCAAAATTCTCGATGGGGCTATAAATGTAGCGAAACGTGACCATGGCCAGGAGCAACCCCAGCATCGCGTAGCTGTTCCCGCGCAGCCAGTCAAGGTACCGGCGCGCCCGCTCCTCGCCCATGAATAGCATGATGCCCGTGCTGCCGTCCAGCGGCGGAACGGGAAGAAGATTGAACGTGCCAAGCAACAGATTGAGGAAGAAAAACGCGTTGAGAATGTTCGCCGCGAAATCGCCGTGATGCGTAACCGGGTCATAATGCAGCCAGTTGTGCGACCACCCGAGATGCAGTCCGAGCACCGCGAGCAGCATCAGCGAATAATTCGCCGCCGGCCCCGCCAGCGCCATCCAAGCCGACCGCCGCGGATGCCGCCGCTCCCAGCTGGGATCGAACGGCGCGCTGGCCCACCCGATCATGGATTGCGTCAGCAAAAATGATAGAAGGGGAATCACCACCATCCCCCACGGTTCCCGCTGAATGTGCGGCATCGGATTCAGCGTGACCTGTCCGCCGCTCGACGCCGTCTCGTCGCCGCCAATTTTGGCGACCAGCGCATGCGCGGCCTCGTGACAAGTGGTGGAAAAGAGAAACGCAACGTACCAGATGAAGCCGAGCGCCAGCAGTTCCGGAGAGAGGTCAGGCATGAACTCTGTAGCCTAGATGGACCCGCGATGCTTTGCAAGCGAAGCAGATTAGAAGAAATGTCGTCTTCATCGCGTGTGCTGGAGTGGGAAACGAGACCACCGCAGTGCCCCGAAACGGGACGACGAGCGCTCGGATCAGGTCGCTCGACGCAATACCGAGCCGTTAGTTTCATCTGCAAGGAGGTGGCGTTGGTCCGTTCCAGAAGTAGGACGCGGTAACAACTTCATTCTCAGCAAGCTAGCAGGCCAGGAACAACCCGACGAAACGCTACGTCGCGGGCGCTTGCAAACTGAGGCGACAATGCGGAAGTGGCACAGCTGTTGCGTACATATCTGGCGCTATGTCACACGCTACCGCAAAAACTCTCGAAATTGCCGCGCCCAGAACGTCTCTGACGCCCTGCATCCTGGATGGCGACGCCGCGCAGCTCCAGCTGCTTTCGGCGGTCATCGCCGAAATGGGCTACGAATCCGTCGCCACCGGCGACCCCGAGGAGGCCCTCGATCTGGTAAAACGCGGCCGCTGCCGCATGGTGCTTGTAGATGTGCACATGCCGCAGATGACGGGTTACGAATTCCTCGAGCAGGCCAAGCAACTCGATCCCGGCGTGCATGTCGTTCTGATGACGCGGGATTATACGCTGGAGTCCGCCCAGGAAGGCATCCGGCGGGGCGCTTCGGATTTTTTGCCGACGCCTATCGATCGCAAGCGCTTGAAGCGCACGCTGGACGATGCCGCGGAACTTTACGACCAGCGCCGGCGCGTGCGCGCGCTCGAGGAGCAGTTACTGAAGGATTTGGAATTTTATGGAATCGTCGGCAAAAGTCCGGCAATGCTGGAAGTTTTCGATTTTGCGCGCAAGGTCGCGCGGCATTATACAAATGTGCTGTTGGTGGGTCCGACGGGAACCGGGAAGGAATTAGTTGCGAGGGCCATTCACCAAATTAGTCCGGTCGGACAGCAAGAGCTGGCGATTTGCAATTGCTCGGCGATGGTGGACACGCTGCTCGAGAGCCAGCTCTTCGGGCACGTGCGCGGCGCGTTTACGGGCGCGACGGACACGCGGCCGGGGCTTTTCGAATTCGCAAACGGCGGAACGGTTTTTCTGGATGAGGTGGGCGAAACTTCTCTGGCCATGCAGGCAAAACTGCTGCGGGTGATCCAGAACCGCGAAATTCAGCGTGTCGGTTCGCCGGAAGTGCGGCAAATCAATGTGCGGTTAATCGCGGCGACGAATCGCGATCTGCGCGCGGGCGTCCTCGCGGGACATTTTCGCGAAGATCTTTTTTACCGGTTGAGTTCCATCCAGATTCGCATCCCGTCGCTTGCGGAACGGCTTGAAGATATTCCGCTGCTGACACAGTTCTTCCTGAAGAAATACAACGACGCGTACGGAAAAACGATTTCCGGGCTCACGCGGCGCGCGCAAACGGTATTGCTGCAGCATCTCTGGCCCGGCAACGTCCGCGAATTGGAAAATACTGTTTCTACTGCGTGCATCACTGCCACGGGAGATTTCATCGATCTCGCGGATTTGCCGGAACACCTGCAACGCCGCAGCGCGCATTCCGTCCTGGGCGAGCAAGGAAATCCGATGTCCCTCAATGAAGTGCGCAAGCTGCACATCCGGCGGGTGCTGGACATGTGCCAGGGCAACCGCCTGCGCGCCGCGCAGATTCTCGGGATTGGACGCACCAGCCTTTATCGCTACTTGAAGCGCGACGGCGCAGAGATTAAGGGCAAGGAAAAATCCGGCGGCGCCGCAGCTTGACGGCATTCTTCGCTCGAACGCGAGCAGCCGGTGGAGCCGCCGCATAGATGCAACCGTGTTCGAACGCAGCAGCCCGCCGCGTTCGAAACCGGCTAGCACGATGCGTTCGAATGCCAACAGCTGGCCGGGTCCGATGCGAGCAGTCTGCCGCGCCGCCACTCAAGAGGATCGTTATTCGAAAGCCACCCGACGGTCGCGTTGCGGGGCTGAGAGTCTGGCAGGTCACTCCGGTCGTCGACGCGGCAATGTCCCAGGACGAGACAGTTTGCAGGAATGGGGCGAGTGGCATTCGGAGGAGGTTTTCCAAGCGATTGAAACGAGGCCAATTGCGGCGTTCGCGGTATGGCCCATGTCCTGCAAATACTCCCTACGTCGTTCGAATCAAGGCCAGCAAAGGTGCGAAGCTCGCCCTGCCCGAGAATGTAAAGTGTGCGAGCAAAACGGGCGTGGGATTGATTCTCGCGAGCAGTTGCGATTGGAGCGGAAAAGATTCAAGGAGATTCATGCGAACGCCGTGCCAGACTTTTGGCGCTTGGCGATTCGAGAGACGATTTCCTGCCCCATGTAGTTCCACAGTGTAACCGCCACTCTCCCGCCAGAACCCTCGAGGCGCCGCGTCAACCAGACTTAATTGGGAACGCGGCGCTCATTCCTTCCACCAGCTCGAAGTAACTCTCCGCAGCCATACGAACTGACGTTCGACTGGCTGCAGCTTCGTTCTGATTGTGGCAAGCTACGGAGGACTCGCGCGGGCATCATTCGAAGCGCATGGCGCATCCTGCTCGAAAGCCGGGCGGAGCGTCGCGGAAGCCCCGTTCAAGTTCGATTTTAGCTTCTTTGGAATGGGCGCTGACCGGCGTCAAAACGGGGTGTCGAAATCGATTCCGGACAAACATCGGGAATGAAAAAGAGACTACTGGCAGCAGCGACTTCTCTCACGCTCATTTTTGTGGTGGCGCTGGGGGCGCGACTGGGATTTGCGTGGGACCAGACGCGCAAGATTCCGCGGGAAGTGCTGGGGCTCGCTTCGTTCGCGCAGGAAACCGGAAGTATCGGATCCTCGCTGGTGAAAGGGAAAGGATTTAGTTCTCCGTTTGGAGGAGACACCGGGCCGACGGCGTGGCTGACGCCGGTGTATCCGTTGCTGGTGGCGGGGGTGTTTCGAGTCTTCGGGATTTTTACGAATGCGTCGTTTTTCGCGCTGGTTTTTCTGAATTCGCTTTTTTCCTCGGCGGTGTGCATCGCGATTTTTTACGCGGGAAAACGAATTGGCGGGCTGGGAGTCGCAGCCGGCGCGGCATGGCTGTGGGCGCTCTTTCCCAACGCCATCATGGTGCCGTTCGAATGGATTTGGGATACGAGTTTGTCCGCGTTGCTGGGGGCCACGATTCTGTGGGCCACGCTGGAGGTGGCGGAATCGCAGCGGCTGCGGGACTGGTGCGGCTGTGGATTGCTGTGGGGATTTACGCTGATGACCAATCCGTCGCTGGGATCGCTGCTGCCATTTTTGCTGGGCTGGGCAGCGTTTCACGCGCAGCGGAAAAACAATCTGCGGGTCGCCAAGCCGGCGCTGGCCGCGGCGGGAATCGCCATTTTGTGCTGCGTGCCGTGGACGGTGCGGAATTACGTACAGTTTCACCGGCTGGTTCCGCTGCGCTCGAATTTTCCGCTGGAGCTGTACATCGGTAATAACGGCAACTATGCGACGCGGCAGTATGTGTGGCCACCCCGAATTACGAAAGAAGGGGAGCTGCTGCGATATTTCAAGATGGGTGAGACGGCGTTCATGGATGAGGAGAAGCGAAAGGCGCTGGAGTTCATGCGCGCGCATCCGGCGGTGGTTGCGGGGCTGAGCTGGGAACGGTTCATGAAGTTCTGGATCGGGTTGCTGGATCCGGTGAAGAATTTCCTGGCCACGGATGAGCTGCTGGTGCGGGTGCTGCTGGTGTGCAACTTCGTTGGGGGGATCGGAGCGCTGGCGGGAATTGTGGTGCTGCTCCGAAAACGCAGTCCCTACTGGTTTCCAGCGGCGGCGTATCCGGTGGTGTACCCGTGGTTGTATTACATCACGCACACCAACCTGCGCTACCGGCACCCGATTGATCCGGTGGTGCTGCTGCTGTTGGCCGTGGCGGTTGGCGGGCTGTTTGGGTTCAAAAGGGGAACCTCCACTTTAGAAACAAAGACGCTGCCCTAGGGAGTCTCGGAAATTGGCGGAGGATGGGTCGCTTGCCACAAGCCGACTTCCCATTACTAATTGTGGTAAGTCGGCATCAGATCACTTCCGGTTAGCCGACAAATCGGAAGTTATCCTCCCACTGAGGACTGAAGGCGTCGTCATCATGCTTTGGCCGATCACCGACCACTCATCCGCAGCACGCGTTCCGGATAACGATCACCCTGCACTGTGATTTTCGAGGCCGCACTGTCGATTTCGCGCA
>Ga0210394_10000208_pt1 | contig 141324 bp, 127 predicted proteins | sample IncBWC12MmetaG_FD_160121 | JGI IMG/M metagenome (GOLD analysis project Ga0210394, IMG submission 160121) | Forest soil microbial communities from Barre Woods Harvard Forest LTER site, Petersham, Massachusetts, United States - Inc-BW-C-12-M | ecosystem: Environmental > Terrestrial > Soil >... | reverse complement strand
GAGACCGTCTGGCCCAGGGTGTACTGCTTGACCATGATGCCGAAGGCATCGGAGATGTGCTCGTTGAGAGCACCGCTCTGGTCGTGATACTGGAGAGCCGCCGTGTGCTGCGTCACTCCGTGCGTCAGCTCGTGCGCGATCACCTCGATGGCGGCCGTGAAGCGGTTGAAAAGCTCCCCGTCGCCGTCGCCGTAGATCATCTGCCTGCCGTCCCACATGGCGTTGTCGAACTTCGTGCCGTAGTGGATGGTGGAGATGATGGGCATGCCCTTGCCGTCGATCGAGTTGCGAAGGAAGATGCGGGCGTAGAAATCGAACGTGGCGCCGGAGCCATCGAATGCTTCGATGGCCTCGACGTCGCCGCTGACGGCCCGGTGGTCGGCCATGACCAGCTTGCCGGGCAGTTTGCGCTTGTGCCCAGCGTCATAGACGCTCCGGTTTTTTCCGATGGGGATCGGCGGCGCCGGCGCGGCGGTCGCCATCAAGGCCGCGGCACGGCCAGTGGTGATGAGCTGGCTGTGAAACAGCGTCGAGGCGATGCGCTCGCGGACGTCGTCGTTCCCATGCTCGGCCATGTGCCGCTGCATGTGCAGCGGGATGACAGAGCATGCTGAATGATGTATTTTTCGCATGACAGGTAACTCCTTTCTCGTCAGGATTGGGGTGAGAGTCGAGGGGCATGACCGCGGGCCACGCGGTCATGCCTGGTTTCTTACGCGATGGGCCCTCCGCTTACTGCTGGTTTGGGAACTGCCGGAACCGGGGTCGGAGCGGGAGTGCTCGGAGCCGGTGCCGGAGTGGACTTCTTCTTTCCGCCTTTGCCCGCTCTGCCGAGGTCGCGCTTCAGGTTGCCGACGTGCGCGGCCACAGTCGTGCTCAGGGGACTGCGTGCGACCCCTTTGGCGACCGAGTAGACCTGCAGCGCTCCGGTTGAGGCGTTTGCCCGCCGGGTGTCGATGCTGAACGCGAGGCTTTGCGCCGCGGCGTTCAGTCTGTCCTTCATGGGGCGGAAGGCATCGATGAACTGCAGCGAGTCGCGGGCCTCCGTGACATCGAAAATGTCCGCTCCCTGCAGCTCGGGGTTTGCCTCTACCGCGGCGATGGCCGTGGCGATGAACTCGAGAGGCACGTTCTGATGGCTGCGGACGAATGCCGTCGTCGACGGGTGGGGCTCCACCAGACTGGGTATGAGCGCCAGCATGTCGTCGATGGCCTTGGCCAGGTTCTCAGCGATCTGCTGGTAATGCGTGATGGTTGGCGTCTGTGCCGGCACCGGATCGGCCGGTACCTGCGGCACATCGCCTGCTGCTTTGGTGTTAGACATCTCTTCTATCCTCCTGTTGTTGAAAGCCGCGAGCTCGCGCCACACGCGCGGGAGCACGGCCGGGTTACCCGGACGGTCCTGGCCAGGAGCCTCCGGGCATGCGGCACGCGGCCGCGTGCCGATCGGGTGTGACGGGGCGCGATCAACCTGGTAGTCGAGCGTTCCCACAAAGGGGCCGCGCGGGCTTCGCCGCGGCGTTTGTCGTCTGAGGTTGATCGCGTCCATCACGCACGAGGAGAGCCGCCAGGAGGTGTTTTCCCTACCCGGAAAAAAACAGTAACCTATAGGTTACTGAGGGTGGATCTCGCTCTCTGCGGATGGGAGGCGGCACGCTGGAATTGGTACTTTTTCGGTCACCTGCAGCCAGGGTGTCGGTCAAAAAAAGTTCGAACTAGTGTCTTTGGCAAACCCACGGATTTAGGTGACTGCTTATTTGATAGCCGACGCGGGACGGTAGGGAAATCGCCGGTGCCGTCACTCCTAGGGTAGTGGTGAGACGCTACCGGCCACGCCCATGGACCACGCTCTGGACCACGATGTCCCCCGGCACATTGCTACATCCCTCGTCCCACATGCCGCCATCGCAACACCCCTTGGTCTCGCTCCCCTGTCCGGGGCTTGGCCGGTTCGGCTGCCAGCCGCGAGGTTGGGGCTATGGGGGATTAGGGTAAAGCCGGCAGTCGTCTATGACCATCTTCAGGCTCTTCGCCTCAAACGTCTTCGGCGTTTTCGCTAACCGCTGATGTTGAATCAGCGCCTGTTTCGACTTACGAAGGGGACAACCTAGAATCGGAATCGACACCGGCTTTCCATCGACAATGACCACACATTCGGCTCGTGCTATGCACGCGAAAACATCAAGCTGATCGGTCGCGATACGTATCGTCACAATGTCGTCGTTCACCGTAGCAGACCATGGAACTGAGTCGGTAGCAGTTGCAGTAGAAACGGCGAATCCGGCAACAACCAGGGAGATCCAGAGGCGTCGTCTCATATCACTACTCCTTCGAGTTCTTCTCGTTCGTAGCCGGTTCTTCTACTTCAACAGGCGGCAATGGTTCAAGTTGTAGCTTAATTTTGTGAACCCTCTCAGAGCTGTTCGTCAAGCTCTGCTCCGCCGTCACGGGTTCAATCACGAACGAGCCTTTTGTCGTAGCTGACTCCGTGACGACCACGTTCACTTCGATCTCCACAGTCTTGACCCTGAAGAGCAGCTTCTGCTGAGCCTCTGGGATCGTCGCACGGTCCAGTTCCTTATGGAACTCCTGGACCAACGCTGCCAACTCGAGATGCGGCTTCGTCGCCGCAGTCGCACGACGATACGTACGAACTACAAGGATCAGCGAGATCGCGCAAATCAGTGCAGTTAGTGTCACGTCGATCTTAGGCATCCGACGCCTCCTGACATTCGGGTGATCGTCTAGCCATCACAGCCGTACAATCCCACTGTTCTGCTGAATCATGCCACGTTCGGTATCAGATCGGTGCGAGCGCTGCGATTCGTGTCTCCACCCCAGCCAGTTCGGGACCACTCGTAGCTCTACCGGACGTGCGTTTCGAGATGCACGATGTCCATGTCTGTCTCCTTGATTTCATCGAACCATCCGTTGACTCAGTGTGGTCAGGCTGCGGTCACGGAGACTGTCGAATCGGGTCACCCGGTTTTCGCGGCGTCAGTTGCTGGACGATCAGTTCGCGGATAGAACCCCGACGCGGCGGCGATGTCATTCAGACGGTACTTGGTCGAGAGTTCGCTTGCCCTCCCAATCACCGTACTGATCTCATCTATCAGCGCCGGCTCTTCCTCGACCGTCTTGAAGAGGAGTCGCGTCTGAATCCTCGTGATTTCACCACTCAAACGCGACGCAGTAGCCGCATCGTTGAACACGTCCGTCTCCACGGATTGCTGATCTGTTGGCAGCGTTAACGCGAAAATGCCGGCACCAAGCGAGATCACTGCGCCGATCCACTTGATCTGATCAGGATAGAGGCCGGCGATGAGCACCACGAAGCCAGACCCTGAGACAAGGTGCAATCCATTGATAATCCGCTGGCGGCCGCGCATCTTCGCGAGCTCCTTTATGCGGGACTGGAGCGCCGCTCGAGATGTTTCCACGAGGATAAACTGGGCCTCCTCGAGCGCCTCGCGGATCATGCGCGCTGGTTGAAGTATCTCGGCGCCCGGGGCCGCGAATCGAGGCGGCTTATTCGGCGAGTAGAGCGCGAGAAAATCCCGTGCCTGCGCAGCAGCTTTCTGCAAGTCGCTCATACACCTCCCTGTCATCGAAGCTCTAGAACTTCAAGAACTTCCACCAAGGCTTCGGCGGTGCTGCTGCCGGCGTTCGTTCGAAGATCCGAAACGTCTGCTTCACGAGCGGCTCGGCTTTCTGCAAACCGTCAGCAACCATGTTTCCGACGGAGTCGGCGATTTGCAACTCCGCCGCGCGCGCGCTTATGGTGAGCCCCAATTCTTCGCCAACGAGTAAGCTGAACTTGTAGAACGTCGCGCCAAGCTGCGTCGTCTCGTTGAGACCTGCCTTCGCCAGCGAGTACCTGAGTTGGACGATGCGGTTGCCTGCCGGTGGATGCGTGTCGGATCGAGGCTTTTCCTTCTTCTGTTCCCAATAAGCCTCCATGAGGCCGCTCGTTGCGAGAAACACCAGCGGACCAGTACCGCGGATGATCTGCTCTTCTTCGCTTTCGGCAACGCGCAACACGGCGTCCGCTGCCCACAAGTCAGCTTCGACCTCCCCTTCGTTTTTGTCGACAGCCTTCATCGGGCCGTTGCTCCCGAGGAGATGACCCGTATCCCCGCGCAGAATGTGCGCGTACTCGTGGGCGAGCACGAACTCTTCGGCTGCAGAGGCTGCGTGGATACCGAGCATCTGGCGATCGCCATCCAACGCAATCGCTTTCAACTGCGCGTACGTCGGGAGAAGCCGCTCATCGCAGTACTGGCGAATGAGCGTCGCCGCGAGTTTCGCTTGTGTTCGAGCTGTGCCGACGTCGAGTGACGCCAGGATTGCCGTCATCGCGCCAAGCATCTCGAAGAGCCCGGTGTCAACCAAGATGAGATACGTATTTGGCCGCATGACCGAGTGCGCATTGAAGGTGTTCATGGGGAACACCCCCGCATACACGGGCTGCTTGAGCTGAAAACCGGCGCGTGCGAATCTCTTCACGAGAGCCGCATTCATGACGGCGAGCAGATCGTTCGTGTTTCGTGTTTGGGCATCAGCGATTTGCTCGAGGAGTCGATGCATTCCTGCCGCTCGAGCTTGCGCAAGTACCGCGTCGACCTTCGCTTGCGACTCGGGGTCGATCTCGGGGGGAAGAAGCGGCAGGATATCCGCCTCGGAAAGACTATTCTCCCGGAGATACGCCAGGTACTCGGCACGTGCAGCGGTGTCCTGCTGAGAGGTGGCCACGACGTCTAATATACCTGGTCTTCGCCTGTGAAGTCCGGCAGATCAACGACCTTTCCCGACGGCGCATGCGTGCTATCGGTCAGGAACTGGGTCGTCCCGCAGACTACGAAGGTGTGACAAGCTCGAAAGTTTGCCCACTCAGGTCTGCCATAGGCGATCGCGATGGACGGCGCAAACGTCGGCCTCTCCATTTCTCGGTTGAACGTCCATGTACCTCGACGGAGCACGTGGGCCTCTTTGGGGCCGGGCAGAAGAACGCCCATCCGTTCCGCTCTATCAGATGTACCTTCACGCGACTTTAAGGATATAGGTCTTCGTTGTTTCACTTATGAAATACGACTGCACAACCGCATGCGCATCTGCGATGTCCAAGATTTCGGCGATATCCGGCAAGCGTTACGAGTACCTGGTCGACACCCTCTACGCTTGGTCACCAGCCCAGGTTAAGGAGGCGGCGAGTAGCGCCGCACCCGAGGTCTCGCGGTTCGAATTCTCGCGCAGGAACGCCGTCATGACGCTCCGGGCGAGTCAGGGATGGCAGTACGTTCGGCAGGTCATCGTTCCGAAGGCCGATTCGGTTCCGGAGAACCCGTTCATCAACGCGCCACGCCTGATGGTGATCTACCGCCGGGCGCGCCAGTAGTATTCTCCGGCGGAGATGTTCCGCGCCGCATGGAGAGGCAACCGGAGGCGCCGAGCGATGACAGGTGTGGGTGGGCCGCTCGCTCAGCCGGGGGGTAGGGACAGACCGCTGCCGTCCAGAACCCGAACGATAAACGTTTTGAGCTTGGCAAATATCGTGTCGCCGGGACCATCACCACCGCGAGGCGCGGCATACGTTGGCAATGCCAGGGTCAACACCGATACGATGAACACACCAAGGGCGTATTTTCGAATGCTTCGCATGAACCCTCCTCACGCCGAACAAAGCCGGAGCGGACCGAGGGCGCCCTCTATACAGGGGTGTCACAACGAAGGTCAGTTATGACAGTCGTCGAGGAAGATTTTTCAGGCGACGGGGACGAATGCGAAGCCGGGCCGGCTTGGGAGATCCTCAAGATAGGTTCTTACCTGGCGTACTACGTTCGGGGTGGCTGTCCCAGCGCGGAGAGCCTCATGAAGGTACGCCAGGGCGACATGAGCATTCCGCAACATTCCCTCGGACTCGAACTCGACCAGGATCGCGCTGCATGCATCCGCCACGCCTTCTGGAAGGTCAGTGGCGAGGCACGCCTCGGCCCACTCGAGAGTCGCCAAAGCAGCGTCATTCGTCAAACCCAGCCCGCGAAGCTCCGATCGCGCCAGGGCAAGTTGCGCGATGCCCTCGCTGAAGTGCCCCTCCGCAACCACCACACTTGCAAGTTTCCAGACGCTGCGGGCATGCTCCGTTGTGAGTCCGAGCGCATCGAATAGCGAGACCGCTTCCGTGAGCCGCACACCCGCCTTCTCCGGCTGTTGAGCCGCTAAGTACGAGGTTCCTGCATTCTGCAGCGCGCGCGCGAGCATGTGCGGATCGTTTGCGTCTCGCGCGACCGCCGCCACTCGCTCGAAGGCCTCAGCAGCGTCAATAGGTAGGCCGCTGAAGTAAATGCAGCCAGCTTCAGCCATCACCGCGCTGAGCTCTCGCGATCGATCACCGTAGTCATGAAACACGACGGCCGCAGCGCGCGCCAGATTCAAGCCTTCCGCAGGACGATCAGTCTCGACATAAATCGTCGCCCTGATGTACCAAACCACAGCCAGATCGAACGGATCCGTCCCGGGCGACTGGTCGAAGAGCTTCTCAGCGTCGTCGAGGGATTTCAGGCCGTCGGCGAAGCGGCCGAGGTAGCGCAACGCGTTGGCGCGCTCGCGGATGGCCAGGGCCAGGACGCAACGGCGATCCTTGCTGCTCTTCGGCAGACGGAGGGCGATGCGGCAGGCGGCGTTCGTGACGTGGAGGCTGAACTGCGGATGCTTCTCGTGGCGGGCGTGCGCGGCGCGGCAGAGCTTGCGGACCACGCCGGCGGTATGGAAACGGGCATCGGCATCGACGTCGACATCGCGGAAGCGGATGGGGGATTTGAGCAGCGGCGCCAGGAGGGCCTCGGCATCGGTATCCTCCTTCTCGATTCGCAGGTACTCCGCCATTGCGGCCTCGAGGCGTTGCGAGCCGGTCACGAGCACGTCGACGGCCGCCCATGCCTCCGGGTCGCGGAAGGCGGCGTCGATCTCGTCGATGAATTGAAGCCGCCCGTTGCATTCGTTGCATTCGGCCAGGTGCTGCGCGATGGCCTCGGCGTCCGCGCTCAGCGAGGGGGCCAGGGCATAGACCGACAACTCGTCATCCCCGTAATGAACGTTCATTTGGAAGACCTCATGGCGTCGTAGATCTCGCGTACGCGGCGGCGGCAGGAGACAAGGAGCTGGAGCACGTAAGCCGGAGTGGTGGCCAGTTGCCGGGCGATGGACTCCTTCGACTCCTCGTGAAAGTAATATCGGCGGATGGTCTCCCGGCACTTCTCGCCGAGGCGGGCAATCACCATGGCCACGGTCATGTTGAGCATCCAGCGCTCAGCCTTATCCTCGGCCGCCTGATCGGGCTTTTCGTCATGCTCCGGCAGCAGCGGCTCTTCCCGCTTTCTTCGCCGCAGGTAGTCTTTCGAGGCGTTGCCGATGGCGCCGATCAGCCATCCTTTGAGCTCGCGCACGTGCTCGCGGCGCTGCAGGTAGGCGGTGAAGATGTCGTGGACAAGTGCCTCGGCGTCGTCAGGGGGGATGCTGTAGCGGCGGATGGCGATCGAGCGCAGGAGCACGCCGTACTCGGTGTAGAGCGCCTCGAATTCGCTGGCGTTCGTCGGGGGGGATGGATCGATCACGCTTCTCACCGTACTCCACAGACCACCGGAAGTCCTGCGGTAGGAGGATACCGGAACAGGCTCGAGGCGCGGCCAGGAACGCTCCCATGGAAACACACCGGCTTGAGGGGTGGCAGGCTGCAGCACGAAGAGGTCGGTGGCATGAACGAGCATGCCGGTCACCGAGCGGATGGCGGCGACGACGATGTAAATCCTTTCGGCAGTGGCAGATACGCGCCCTTGCCGCAACTGATGGAAGTGCTTTCTGCTAATCGATTCGACGCCTTCTTCACCGGCGATCCGGTTGGCCTCGCGGATGATGTCGAGCGCCCGGAGCCCGAGGGCCTCGATGAACTTCTCCAGCCGGGTTTGCGGTCCTTCCATGCGCAGAGGTCTCCTCACATAGAGGAGTGTCGCCAACGGGGTCCATCCCTACCCCCATCTTTACTTAGACACCTATACGGCGCTGACGGTCACGGGCTGTACGGAACAGAAAACCAGGTGTTCGGAGCTGGAGGAGCGGGCCCGTCGACGGGTTTGCGGACTCCCGGAGTCCGTTAACGCACTGCCGGGGTCCGTTAACGCACTCCCAGGGTCCGTTAACGCACTCCCAGAGTCCGTTAACGCACTCCCAGGGTCCGTTAACGCACTCCCAGGGTCCGTTAACGCACTCCCAGGGTCCGTTAACGCACTCCCGGGGTCCGTTAACGCACTCCCAGGGTCCGTTAACGCACTCCCAGGGTCCGTTAACGCACTCCCGGGGTCGACGTTTCGAAATGATGTCCTTTGCAAACCCACGGATTTCGGTGACTAGTTATTTTCAGCCGCCGGTGGGAAACGGCGGGATGGGTAGGGAAATGTGGACGGACGGCCTCTCCTAGGTATCAGAGTAAACCAGAACCCAAGGAGGAAGACATGACACGCTCTCGAATGTTGCTCGCCTTCGGAGTCGCGGCGCTCTCGTTAGCGGCGGCGTCCTGTGCCTACACTAAGGCAGGATCACCGACGGTAACGCCGAACACGACTACGCCATCGGCCTACTACTGGATCAATCCCACGGATGCGAAGGCCGAGAAGGCATGCATAGCCAAGGGCGGCGTGATCTCTACGCAGGACCTCCAGAAAATCTGCGTACAACCGGCCCAGGTGACGTCATTCATGATCACGGATACCAGTCCGTATTCGGCCAAGGCATGCACCGACAAGCGAGGAGTTATCTCGACAAACGCGACAGGCAGATCGGTCTGCACCCTCCCCTCAGTTACGCTGGAGCCGGAGTTGGGTTGGTCCTGCGAGACATGTAACAAGCTGTGCGACGGGCCATGCTTCATGAACAATGAGTTCATGTGTATCTGTTATCCGACAAGGTTTTTCACCGGAGTATTTGTCCCGTAGTCCGGCACGATACGCGAGACGCTCCGCCCCGCGCCGCGCGTCAAGCGGAGCCAAACCGTGAGCGCGAAGACGGCTACCATCACGCTACTCTGCGCCGCCATCATCGGCTGCGCGAAGGGTTCCCATCCAACGCAGCCGCCGTCCGCCGCATCCGCTGGCCTCTCTCGTGAACAGTTGCTCCGGAAGGCGAGCCCGTCGCTATCCCCTCCCGCTCCTGCTGATGGTCCGAGCGACGTTGCCACGGAGAACCCTTTCGGCGAGGAACCCGAGCCCTCCGGCAAGCGTTACGAGTACCTGGTTGATACGCTCTACGTTTGGTCACCGGCCCAGGTCAAGGAGGCGGCGAGTAGTGCCGCTCCCGAGGTCTCGCGCTTCGTCTTCTCGCGCAGGAACGAGGTCATGAGGCTCCGGGCGAGCCAGGGATGGCAGTACGTTCGGCAGGTTATCGTTCCGAAGGCCGCTTCGGTTCCGGAGAACCCGTTCATCAACGCGCCGCGTCTGATGGTGATCTACCGCCGCATGCGTGCGAGCCCTGTGTCACCGGCTCCTTGGACGCCTCACAAGTAACCCCACAGCAACCGCAACGATGACGATGAGCATCCCCGTCCCTACCGGAACGCCAGTTGATTCCGGTTGCAGGGGCTCGCGGCCGGCTGGGCGGATTCCGTTGTCTGGGCCGCAGGTTGGCGTGCGGAATCCGTCTGTCGTTTTACGATTTCGGACCGCAGGAAGCGTACGTTGCACAGACCGCGACGATGCTGCCACGCGTACTCACGCGAACGATCTGAGGAACCGTATGAGCCCTGCTGTTGATCGGCGATTGCGCGAAATCGTCCACGGAATAGGCTGACACGGCCGCAGGAAGGTTCGCCTCATCAGCTGCAGAAAGCTGTGGAGACAGAACTGACACGACAACCGTATTCTTGTACGGCTTCGCGGCGACAGCCGCGAGTGCTTCTTCGCACGGATTGCAGCCGGGCAGGAAGAATACGAAAACCCTTTCGTCCGCGGAGGCCCCGCCGATGCGAGTCACATGATTGTACCGGTCCATGACGGAGAATTCCGGAAGCATTTCGCCAACCCGAAACCGCTGCTGATGCGACGCTGCAGAGTGCAGCGCCGCATCAACGCGACGTCGAAGGACGACGTTGGAGATCGAGAGCGCGACGATCACGATCGCCATCGCAGAGAAGATTGCTATTCTCAGCGAACGGTTCATGAACGGTCCATCATCCTATACAGGTGCAACCAGTATAAATTTCCCATGGGTAGACTTGTCCCCCGGAACAATAGAAGTCTGTGCAGGAACCATTTGTCGACCCTCCGGTCTCGCAGTCCCACGAGTCGGTAGTGACGTAGTGAGAAGTGGCTCCCCAGCCTTCTCGGCCCTCCGAGCAATCCTGGTACCTTTCGCCTACGACGGTGGTATATGTGCTGTCAGAATAATAGAGATCATCGTAGCCATTGCCGGCAATCGGCTCTGCCTGAAGCACTCCGCCGACGCCGATTCCAAGCAGACAGATGGTTGCCAAAGCCAGAAAAACTTTCTTCATATCATTATCTCCTAGCTTACGTATATCATGGCCCGGCATACCACACAAGTGAGGAGCTGAGTCAGGCTGGTGACCAGTGATCGCGACCATTCGTGCCGTTCAGGCCATGGGTGGACATCGACACATGCATGTATGCTTACTCTCGCCGGGTTCATCCGCGCGAACTACCATCCTGCCGGCGCGGTCCGCCACCCAACAAGCCTGCTGGCGGTGTGTTCGACACAAACCTGCCTGATGTTGCAGTTACCTCGTCTTCAGCAAACGCACAAGCCTGTTACACCTACGGAACAGCTCGCAAACACCTGCACCCTCTCGCTCCCACCCGGACGTACAATTGGCGCATCTTCAGGGGGAGGACTCTCATGCGCCGGTTGCTGACCGTGGTCGTGTCGTTCGTGTTCTTTGTCGTCCCGTCAATCTCAGCCCAGGATGTCGGACAACTGCCGCCGCTGACGGCGCAGGTGGAAGTACACGTCGTCAACGTCGACGTCACCGTAACCGACCGGCACGGAAGCCCGGTTCTCGACCTCACCAAAGGCGACTTCGAAGTCCTCGAGGATGGTCATCCGCAGAAGGTGACGAATTTCTCGGTCATTCAAAACCCGACGGCTGGAGCGTCGAAGGCGCCGCAACCAGGCGCGCAGCCGTCCTCCGGCGTGCGCCGGCTGATCATGCTGATCATCGACAACAACTACATCGGAGAAATTGAGAGGAACCGGGCGCTCGACACCGTGGCGAAGCACATCGACGATTCAACGGGCGCCGAGTGGGCCGTCACCGCGATCAGCCACGCGTCCGAAGTGCTTCAACCGTTCACCTCGGACAAGGCGCTCATCCGGAGCGCGCTGGCCAAGGTCCGCGCCATGCCGAGCTCCGAGGGGCAACACGCCATTGACCGCGCGGTTCTCTCCGAGAAATACATCACGACCGGTGACGTCACCGTACCTGTCGACTACAAAGAGAAGGTGGGCTTCAGCTCACGCGAGCAGACCTTTCGCAGTCTGATGGCCATTCAGAACACGGCGCGCGCGGTCGTCGACACGGCCCGGGCCTACGCCGGCGAGGACGGCAAGAAGACGATCGTCCTGCTCACGGGAGGGATGGAATCCAATACGAGCTTCACCGCCTACGAAAAAAGCGACGACTTCGAGCTGAAGCAGTTACGGGACCAGATCTCACAGATCTCGGACGCGATGGTGCGCGAGGCGAACGGCGCGAATTTCACGGTGAACGTGATCAATGCCCGCCCGCGGCGGATGGCCGCGCCGCAACATGACGTCCAGAATCACTCCTCAGGAATCGCGGTCGGCGCTCTCCTCCGCAATTTCGGAAACGATCCGATCGACGTCGCCGACGTCGACACCATCCCCCTCTCCATCGCACTCGGCACCGGTGGGATGTATCTGCCGTCGTCGGATTTACGGGACTCGCTGCAGAGAATCGACACCCAGACCTCGAATTTCTATTCGCTCGGATACTCCCCCGACCACAACGGGGATCAGCAGTACCACACGATCAGCGTGCGCGTGAAACGGCCGGGCGTCCGGGTGGCGAACCGCGTCGGATACTACGATGAGACGCAGGAGGACCGGCTGGAAGCCGTGCTGCGGGCGCGCACGAGTTTCGATACCGGTCTGGGCTCGCTCCCTGTCAAAGTCAAGGTCGGCGATGCCGCTCGGAGCGAGCGCGATCTCGTCGTTTCGGTAACGACGGCGATGCCGCTGGCGCGTATCACCGTCGTGCCGCGCGAACAGAACTTCGTGGGGCGCGTTCACGTCTATTGTTCGGTCTTCGACGACAAAGGCCGGAACGTCGGCTTCCTCCACAAAACGCAGGAGGTTTCTCTCGCGCCTCCGCAACTCTCCGGTACGGGCGACTTCCTCTATACGATGAAGGTTCATCTGCAAAAGGGCGCGTTCACGATCGTGATCACTCTTCGCGACGAGCTTTCGAATGAGATCGGCAGCGCAAGCCAGAGTGTCAGTCTCTGATCTCCCATGCGTGCTCTCCGGGGCCTCATTTGTCTGGCCATCGCTGTTCCGCTCTTTGCGCAAACCTCGGCGAAGGTCGATGTGCGCGTCGTCAACGTCGACGTGTCGGTCATCGATGCGAATGGAAAATCCGTTACGGGCCTGAGGGCCGAGGACTTCGAAGTCCGCGAGGATAACCAGCCCGAGAAAGTCACGAACTTCACTACCGTCGATCGGCCTTCACCGGGCCAGACCGGCGGCCATCGCGCCGGCGACATGCAGTTGCGCCGCCGCGTGATCCTGCTCGTCGACAACAACTACATCGTCAAATCGGACCGCGACGCCGCTCTGCGCAAGCTCGACGAGTTCATCGACAGCACGTTCGACGGCAGCTACGAGTGGGCGCTGGGCATGATCGGCCAGCAACTGGAGATCCTGCAGCCGTTCACGCCGGACAAGAAGGCGATCCACGCCGCGATCGCAAAGATCCGCGCCTCAGCAACGACGAGCTACAGCGACAACATGGACCGGTCGATGCTCGACGATTCGCTGTACCAGAGGAGGGATGGACTCGATGTCCCCGCTGGATTCGAATCGCGCGAGAGAACGACGCGCAACTCCCGGTCGATGCAGAATACGGCGCGCGGCCTCATCGATGCCACGCACATCTTCGCCACAACCGAGGGCAAGAAACTGGCCGTTCTCCTCACCGGCTCGATGGACCTGAATACGGGCTTCGGGTCGTTTTCGAGTGATTCCGATCGCGAACTGCAGGACGCCAAGACGGCCACCGCGAAGATGATCGCCGCAATCGTCAGCGAGGCGAACGCCGCGAACATGAGCATCCACGTGATCCGCGTAGCCGCGCATCAGAGTGCCGCGCCGCAACACGACGTGTCGTATCACTCGTCAGGCCGGGGCGTGGAAGGGATGGACGTTTCCAGCGACAGCGATATCCGCGACACCTCCCCCGGATTCACGATCGCCCAGGGCACCGGTGGTCTCTATCTGACCTCGAACTCGGTCAGCGATTCGTACAAAGCGATCAATTCCGCCATCGGCATCTCCTATCTCCTCGGCTATGAACCGGGCCACGGCGAAGACCGGCAGTTTCACCACATCACGGTTCGCGTGAAACGGCCTGGCACTCGCATCATCTACCGGCAGGGTTACCTCGACCTCCCGGAAGACGAACGGCTGGAACGCCTGCTGCGGCTGCGGATCTCAGCCCTGCAGCCGGCGTCTGATGTTCCGGTCACTCTGAACGTCAGCGGGCTCAAAGCCGAAGGAAAACCGGCGGTAGCGATGCTGGCGGCAATGCCCATGGCGAAGGTCACGCTGTTGCCGAAGGACGGCCGTTACGTTGGCCGCGTTCATGTCTACCTGTCGATCTTCGACGCCAACGGCAACAACGTGGGCTTTCACCATCAGATACGGGATCTCTCGCTCACGGCGGCGGAGCATGACAAAGCAGTCAGCAACGCATTCCAGTATCAGATGAACGTTCGCCTCGACAAAGGCGACTTTACCGTGGCCATCACGATGCGGGACGATTTGTCGAACGAGATCGGCACCGCAGTGAAGAAATTGAAGTTGTAGGGGGCACGGACTGCAGCAGCTTTTCTCAAAGGTGTGGAATCGAAGACGCCGTGTAACGTCGAGAGCCTTCTCCCCCGCGCTTTTCAGCGGGGGAGAAGGTGCCGAAGGCGGATGAGGGGGCGGTTCTTGCGCTGAAGTTAATTGTTTTCATGAGTTTCCCACGCCCGTTCATGAAACCATTCCACTGTTTGACAAGCTCCAACACCCCCTCATCCGCCTTCGGCACCTTCTCCCCCCCGCTGAAAAGCGCGGTGGGGAGAAGGACGCTCGATTGACACTGTGTCCGCGATTCCACTCAGATTGTGAGAAACGCCCCCTAACGCTCGCCTAACGCGGCAGCGGCATCTTCGGATCGAGACGCTGCGCCTGGGCGAAGCTTTCACGTGCCGCCGCGCTATCGCCGATACACATCTGAGCGAGACCAGCGGACGCAAATGCGAGCGCATTGCCCGGCTGTCGCCGCTCGGCGGCGAGGAAATCATCGAGGGCACCGGGGCAATCCTGCCGGTCCATCCGGTAGCGGCCGCGAAACATGCGAAGCTCCCCGTCATCCGGTGAGGCTGCAACCGCCTGCTCGAGCAGGCGCAGACTGCGATCCTCCCGCGACGAGCGCTGATAGGCGATGGACCGGACGATGACGAACCGTGGCGCGTCGGCCAGACCGTTTTGCAGCGCGGCGACGAGCAGGGCGTCGGCGCGATCGAGATCGCGGTTCGCATCGAACAGTGTCTCGCTCAGATTCCACATCGCCGAGGCGTACTTCGGATCGATGGTGAGCGCCCGGTTGAACGCGGCAATCGCGTCGTCGATACGATGTGCGTTGCGCAGGATCAAGCCTTCATTGTTGAACGCACCCGCGGTCTTCGTATCGTTTGTGGCGCTCGCGGAGTGCGTCGATTCGTTCGATCCGATGTAGCCGAGTGACTTGAGTTTGGAGATCTCCTCCGATGCGGCGCGGCCGCTCCTGGGCGGCGGTGGCGCGGCTGCGCGGACGAACGATTGCCCGTAGTCGAAAGCGGCGAACGGCTGCGGCGCGCCGGGTAAAGGCGGCTCGGCACCAGGTAACGCCGGCATACCGGTGAGCGCCAGCAACGTGGCCAATACCTGCTGTACGCTTCCGCGCAGCGGATGACCCGGCGCCGCGGTGATCCCTGGGCCACGCAGGACATAGATCCCTTCCTTACGGTGCCACTTGGCGGCGGTTGCCGTGGCCGTGCTCGAGATCTGCGTCGGCCGGCCTTCTCGCCAGAAGAATCCATGATCCGAGGCGATCATCAAGGTTGCGCCCTTCTGATCCGCAATCTCTGCATAGCGGCCGAGAAGATCGTCGATCTCATGGAAGTAACGCGCCGGCACGCCGCTGTAGCGGTCGTAGTCGGCCTGAGAAACCTGAGGCTGTTTCGGCGGCGAAAACGGCGCGAAGACGTGGCCGGCGGTATCCGTTCCCTGAAGGTAGATGATGGTCAGGTCAGGGAGGTTCCCGCGGCTGCCGATGTATGCCTGAGACAGCCGGCTGTAGATCTCCGTTTCAACGAGGATTCGGCGCAGCGCGGCGGAGGGATCGGCATACGGATTCTCACGCCTGGACAGCGCAGCGAATTCGTCATCCGTCAGCGACGGCAGGTACTGGCGCATCCTTCCGGCATCGACGCTTCCCTCGGCGTCCGAGAGGACTCGCTCGGACCAGGACTGTCGCGAGGGAGGCCAGACAACACCCGCGGGTTTGTCGATGTCCGAATAGAGAAAGGTGAAAAGGCGGTCAGAGACATTGAGCCCGTGCACCGGCTCAGCCGCGTACGTGGCCCAGAGTCCGAAGACGGCCGTCCTCTTGCCGGCATACGTCAACATGTTCCAGATGGCCGGGGCGCGCCGCTCATCGCTCGTGATCGGTTCCTTGTCGTGGGTGTAGGGATTGAAGCGGGTGAAATCGAGAATGGCGTGATCGAGAGGGCCCACGCCGGTCATCATCGTCGTCCATACCAGGGGCGAAAGCGGCGGATAGTCTGTTTCGAGAACGCCTCCGGCCCCGGTGGCAACGAGGCGCTTCAGATTGGGCATCGAACCGTTGTTCATGTATTCGTCGATGAGCTGCCAATCGGCACCGTCGAGACCGATGAAGATGACGGGCTTCGAAATATGCGCCTGCCTGGCAACCTCCGGGACGATCCGAAGCCGCTCGAATCCGGGCGGAATGTCCAGGCGAGCCGAGACGGAGTCCGCGCGGAGGCCCGCGCACAGCAGCTCCCGCTCGATCCCGGCGGCAATGCGGTCACCGGCGGCGCGGCGGTCGGCCAGGAAGGCATCGGCCGTTTCCGGATGAGAGGCACTTGCGGCGAACGCTTCCACACGCGCGCGAAGCGAACCGCACCAGTCACCTTGCGGCCAATCGGAAGGAATCGTGGCTGGCGCGTCATAGCGGAAGCGAACGCGCAGCGGCAATTCATCGTCCGAGGCGCTGACGGCCGTCACGGAAGAGTCGAACGCCAGCCGTCCACCGGCGAGCGTTACGCGGCACCGGTCTCCGCCGAGGACCGGTCGCAAGTAGACGCGCCCCTCACGGACAGCGATGGAGCCGCCGCGTCGAAACACCATGGCAGAGCCGGAAGGCTGCGTCCGTACGAATGTCGCCAGGAGTGCGCCGACGATCAGGGCCGCCGCGGCAAGGGCTGATTTCGAGCGCATAAAAAGAGGGCCCCTTGCGGGGCCCTCAGGATACAACGCGATTCTGTTGCGGGGTTAGAACGTGTAACGCGCGCCCAGACGAATGCTGCGCTGACCGGTAAACGCGGTGCCACCCGTCAGGAAGCTGGGGTTGGTCGCCGTCGCCTTCGGATTGGGCAACACGCCGGCAGGCTGCACGCCACCCGGGGCATTCAAAAGGCCACCGTCGCCGTTGCAGAGAGCGGAAGGAATTCCGGCGCACGGCGGATCGGTGTTGAGGTTGTAACGCTGATCGAGCGCGGTCTTGGCCTGACGGTTCAGCACGTTGAACACGTCGAGGATGAGGTTGACGTGACCGGTGCCGAGCGCGATCGGATACGCTCCGTGGATATCGGCCTCGTAGTCAGCAGGTCCACGGCCGAGCGAGCCGCGCGGGGTCAGGTAGTACTCCCAGTTGCGATAGCTCTCGGCGAATCCCTGCGCCGTAAGCGGCGTGCCTGAATAGTAGTGCGTCGAAAGACCGAGCTCGAGGCCATGCGCCAAACCGTTCGGAACCGTATAGCTGCCGTAGAGCTTGACCATGTGCGTGCGGTCGTTGCTCAGCAGAGCGGTGCTGCTGGAGTTGTTGATCTCGAAGTCGGCGTAGTCGTACGCCGAGTTGATGTTCGGGTCGAGCTGGCCGGTCGAGACCTGGAACGTGCCGTCGTAGTTGCCCTGCAGACGCGACCACACGTAGCTACCGTAGAACTGGTAGTTGTTGCTGAGGCGCTTCTGCGCGTGCAGCTCGACTCCCGTGTACTTGCGTGTCGGTTTCGGAACCGGCACCGTGCCGCCGTCGAGAAGACCACCGTCGGCGCCGAGACCCTGTCCGGGGTTGGCGACGAAGTAATTGTTCTGCGACGGAACGAGCATGTCCTCGATCACGCGGCCGAGATTGCGATACGTACCCTTGATACCGACGGCGAGGTTGGAGGCGAGCTCATAGTCGTAACCGATCAGATACTCATCGACATACTGACCCTTGAGGTTCGGGTCGACCGGCACCGTGCCGCCGCCGAGGATGCGGTACGGAAGCTTGGTGGCGGAGAACGACGGCGCGGCTGAGTCGGGAGTAAGCGCCCCACCCGTCGGATTGAGGTTGTTCACGTCGAGGGAAATCTCACCGCCGAACTCGCGGATGTTGATGTCCATCGGGATCGACTCATAGAAGCGGCCGAAATTCACGTACGCCTTGGTGCGGCCGTTGTTGGCCGGATCCCAGATCGCGCCGATGCGCGGGGCCCAGTTGTCCTTCAGATTGATCTGCCACGCGCCGAAGCGGTCGCCGACCTTCTGCGTCTCATACCGGATGCCGGCATTGACCGTCAGATTGCTCATCATTTTCCACGAGTCCTGCAGGTACAGGCCCTGGTTCTGGGTCTTCGGAACGACGACGAGTGGGTTGGCGATGGAGGTCAACCACGTCGCCGGATTGGATGCGTCGAATCCCGAGGCCTGGTCATTCAGGAAGACCTCGTGGCGGTAGTACACGAGTCCGTTTGACGGGCAGGCGTTGTTCACGAGGGCCACCGTGCAGAACTTGCGGACCCAGTCGCCGCCGCCGTAGAAGCGGTCATCGATGGTCTTTACTTTCTCACTGTCGCCGCCGAACTTGATCGTGTGGTTGCCGAAGAAGGAGCTGATATTCAGCTTGGCGACGTCGCGGTCGTAGTTCGAATTGTCGAATGCCCGGAATCCTCCGGTATTGACGTTCGGAACCTGCGTCATGTCCGTGAACTGCGACGTGGACGTCCCCGGTCCGCTGAGGATGTTCTGCTCTTTGTGCTTGCCGTAGTTGGCGTCCACATTCCAGCGGGTGCCGAAGACGCCCGTGTAGAGAGCGTTGTAGTCGTTGCCGCCGGTCTTGTTCGTCCCCTCGAACGTGCTGGGGGATCCGGAAATCGCGGCCACGGCGCCGTTGACCTTGGACGGATCGCCGAGAACCGAGACGTTGATCAGGTGGCTGGGGGTAAGGGCCAGCGATAGCTTCGCGTCAAAGAGGTTGCGGGTGAGGGCGGCTGGAATGCTGCCGCCGACCGGGAGACTGAAGCCCGGAACGGAGAGCGCCGTGTTGATGCGGATGCTCTGATCAGTCTCCTTCACGGAGTCGATGCCGCCGAAGAACCAGAGACGGTCCTTCAGAAGATAGCCGCCGAGGTTCCCGCCGTAGTCGTCCTGCTTGCTGATGTCGCCGATGGTGGTGGCCGTCGTCGACAGTTGCGACTGGTAGGTCGGGTTGGACAGCAGGCTGCCGCCGGCCTTGTAGCCGAAGACGTCGCCGTGGAACTCGTTCGAACCGCTCTTCGTGACGGCGACGATCGCGCCACCGGTCATCCGGCCGTATTCGGCTTGCAGGCCGCCCGTCAGGATGTTCTCTTCCTGGATGAACTCCATGTTGACGGTCTTGCGGTTGACGCCGGTAGCGATGCCGGTGATGTTCAGACCGTCGATGATGTACTCGTTCTCAGCGCCTGAGCTGCCGTAGACGGTCGCTCCCTGGGCGTCAGACGCGACGCCAGGCGCCACCTGCGCGGCCGCGGTGAAATTACGCGCCAGCGGCAGCGACTGCAGCGTCTGCGACGAGAGGTTCGCGCCACTGGCGTTCGACGTGACGTCGACCAGAGGCGTGCTGCTGCTGACGGTGATCGTTTCCGCCGCCGCCGGACTCATCACGAGGTCGAGCGTAACGGTTTTGTTGAGCTGAACGGGGACGCTCTCCTTGACCGTATTGAACCCGGAGAGTGTGGCCGTGAGCGAGTACGAGCCCGATGGCAGCAGAGTGAAGCGGAAACTGCCCGACGCATCGGTCACGTCGGTGCGAGTGCCCTGAAGGGCGGCCGAATGCAACTCGATGGTCACGCCAGGCAGGGGTGTGCCTCCCTGCGCGGCCTTCCCCTCGATCGCTCCCGTCGTGGAGGACTGCGCATACGCGCCCACCGCCACCAGGATTACCATCGCTAAAAGCGTGGCTACTCGAAACTTTTGTAGATTCATTTCGTTCTTCTCCTAAGCATTTGCTGAACTGCGGTTTGGACTGCGGTTCGAACCCTGACTTTTCACTTTGAGGCTGGCGTACCTCCGTGTGATTGATTGAAACGCTTGTTTATGGACCCTTGACGCGCTGCTCCCGGCTCCGTTTGCCGTCCGAAACGTGCACGCCCGCTGCCGGTGAGCTCATCCGAGCTCAAGGCGGCGCGAGCGTAGTATTTTTAGACGGTTAGCGCAAGTGTGGCTGACTCCGGCAAGTCGGCCGGGCTCCAATAATTCGGATTTTCGATTCGAATCGTTGGCGTCCCACCCAATTGCCAAGTTTACTCGTGCAGAATGACGCCGTGTTTCGTCGTCCCACAGCGATCATCGTCCTGGCCCTCCTCTGCGGCACGTGCCGCGAGACTCCCCGCCGGCCCCTCAACGTTCTCCTGATTACGATCGACACATTCCGCGCCGATCGCATCGGCCACGCCACGCCCGCGTTGGCCCGTCTCGGCAGAGAAGGCATCCGCTTCGACTCCGCCGACTCCCCCGTGCCGCTCACGCTTCCCGCGCACGCGTCACTGCTGTCCGGACTGTTGCCGCTGCATCACGGCTTGCGCAACAACGGCATCGGTGCCTTTCCCCCGGGTCCCGACACGCTGGCCACGATCCTTGCCCGCGCCGGCTACCGCACCGGAGCCTTCGTCGGCTCGTTCATCCTCGACCATCGATTCGGACTCGATCGCGGATTCGAGCGCTATGACGACGAGATCGAACGCAACGTCAGCGACAGCAGCGGGACGTTCGACGCCGAGCGCCGCGGAGGCGAGGTCGTCGACCGCGCCCTGGCCTGGCTGCGTCAGAGCGATTCGCGGCCGTTCTTCGCCTGGGTCCATCTGTACGATGCCCACGCGCCCTACGCGCCGCCGCCCCCGTATCCGCAAACGTATGACGGCGAAGTGGCTTACGTCGATGCCCAGGTGTCGCGCCTGCTGGCCGTTGTCGATCGCGCCAGCACGATCGTCGTCGTCGCGGGGGATCACGGCGAATCGCTCGGCGAGCATGGCGAGCTCACGCACGGTTTACTGCTTTATGAACCGACGCTGCACGTGCCGATGATCATGGCCGCACCTTCGCTTACGCCTCGGGTGATCCACACGGCGATCAGCACGATCGATCTCGCGCCGACGACCGCGTCGCTCGCGGGCGTTCCGTTCCCGAAGCCTGTCGACGGCCGGGATCTGGCGGCCGATCTTCGAGCGGGCCGCGAACCGCAACCTGCGCCGATCTACGCGGAGACGGAGTACCCGGCCACGTTCGGGTGGAGCGAGCTGGCGTCGATGCGGCTTGCGGTGACGAAGCTGATCTCCTCCCCGCATCCGGAGCTCTACGATCTCCACCGCGACCCGGGCGAAACCGCCAATGTGTTGACGAGTGAGCGCCGGGCCTATCGCGACCTGACGACACGCCTCGACCGGCTTCGCGCCACGGCAGTCGCCTCATCACCATCGACCGTGGACGCGGAGACGCGCGCCAAGCTTGCCAGCCTCGGCTACGTCGCGCCGTCGGGCTCAGGCAGTGGGACCAAGCGCGACCCGAGGGAGGTTGCCACTCTTTTCAGAACGTTTGAAGAGGCCACGGCGCTGATCAACGCGGGCCGGGCGCGCGATGCCATCGCCCGCCTCGATCAACTCGTGCGCGACGATCCGTCGAATCATGTCTTCCGCGAGACGCTGGCTCGCGCGCTGCGCCAGAGCGGCGACGTCCGGCAGGCCATCGCGCTCTATCGCCAGGCCGTCGCGCTCGCGCCGAACGACGCCGACGCCTGGTACAACCTCGCCGTCGCTCTGGAGGAAAGCGGAGACGCGCGCGAGGGAGAGGTCGCCCTCGCCGAGGCGGCGAAACGCGATCCGGGCCGGCCGGAGATCCACAACATTCGCGGAACGGCGCTGGCGGAAGCGGGCGACCTGCCCGGAGCGGAGAAGGAGTTTCGCGCCACCCTTGCCGCCGATCCCCGCAACGCACGAGCATCCAATAACCTCGGCAATGTCCTGCGGGCCATGAACCGCGACGCCGAGGCGGCCGAGGCGTACCGGAAAGCGATCGATCTCGCGCCGCGATATGCCGATCCGCTCAACGGACTCGGCGCGCTGCTCGTCGCGGGCGGCAAGGCAAAAGAGGCCATACCGTACTTCGACGCCGCCCTGCAGATCGCGCCCGACTTCTACGAAGCGCAGCTCAACCGCGCCATCGCCCTTCAAATCTCGGGCGATACGGGAGCCGCTTCCGCCGAACTGCAGCGGTTGCTGGCCCGTCTTCCCGCAACCCGGCAATTTGCCGCCCAGCGCGCCGCAGCGCAGACGCTTCTCGAAAGGTTAGCGACGCAGTTCCGTCGATAATCGTTTTGCGCTATATTTGAACAACCCCAAACCGGTCACCAACAGGAGGTACATCGTGCGCTCTCGTTCTCTGATCCTGGTCGGTCTCTTCGTGCTCCTTCTTCCGCAACTGCTCTTCGCCCAGACAAACGCCGGATCGCTTTCCGGCCACGTCCGAGACGCGAGCGGCGGCGCCCTTCCAGGCGTCAGCCTGACGGCCTCCGACAACAGCACCGGATTCAATCGTACCGTCGTGACGGCGACGGACGGCACTTACCGGTTCCAGTCGCTGCCCGTCGGCACCTATGACGTCACGGCGGATCTGGCCGGCTTCGGCTCGGTCACGACCCGCCACGTCGAGGTCAATGTTTCGGCCGACCGCGTGCTCGACGTCACGCTGAAGCAAGCCAGCGTGAAGGAGCAGATCACCGTCACGGCGGCGGAGCCTCTCATCGAAATGACGCCGGCTGTCGGCACCGTCGTCAGCCAGCGCGAGATCTCCAATCTTCCGCTCAACGGCCGCCAGTTCGCGAACCTCGGCTCGCTGGCGCCGGGAACGAGCCTCTCGGTCAACAGCGATCCGACCAAGCCGGGACAGCTCACCATCGCCCTCAATGGCGGCAGCGGACGCAACGTCAACTTCCTCGTCGACGGCGGCGACAACACCGACGACACCATCGGCGGCGCGCTGCAGAACTACAACATCGAGGCCGTTCAGGAGTTCAACATCCAGACGCAGCAATACAAGGCCGAATACGGCCGTACCACGGGCGGCGTTCTGACGGTCGTCACGAAGACCGGAACGAACGATCTCGAGGGAAGCGCCTATGAGTTCTATCGCGACAAGAGCCTCAACGAGGAGACGCAGAACGAGAAGCTGTCCGGCGCCGGAAAGTCGCCCTATCGCCGCGATCAATACGGCGCATCGATTGGCGGCCCGATCGTCCGCGACATGATCCACTTCTTCGCCACCGGTGAGCGGCTCGAACGCCCCACGAACTACGTCATCAACACCATTCCCGGCAGCGGGCAGCAGCCCATCTATCCGGAATTCCAGGGACAGGCCGTTCCGACACCATTCAAGGACGACCTGCTGACGGCGAAGATCAGCGCTGACCCGAGCCCGACGCAGTTCCTGCAGGTGCGCTACGGCTATCAGCGCAACTCCGACATCTACGGCGCCAGCCCGATCGTTCTCCCGAGCGCTCTCGGGACTCTGACGAACGACTACCACTCGTTCCTCCTCGGCCATACGTGGCAGCTGGGTTCGAACAAGGTCAACGACTTCATCTTCCAGGACTCCCACTTCAAGAACGCCATCCTGGCCACATCAAACGACCCCGCCCTCATCTATCCCAGCGGCGTCAGCGTCGGACAGAGCGTCAATACGCCGCAGACCACGACGCAGATCAAGCGGCAGTACAAAGACGACTTTGCGTGGTCTCAGACCCTGGGACAGATGCGGAACGACTTCAAAGTGGGCGTGAACTACATCGATGAGCCGCTTCTCGGCGGCGACTTCTCCACGGGAACCTCGGGCATCTACACGCTACTCAACAACGTAAAGGGCTCGCCTGTCGTCGACATCGCCATCTTCAGCGGATTCGCCGGCTACAACACGCCCATCAAGCAATTCAACTATTACGGGCAGGACGACATCTCCGTCAACAGGAAGCTGACGCTCAACGTCGGCCTTCGCTACGACCTCTGGAAAGGTTTCGATCTCAACCAGACGTCGAACCCGATCTGGCAGACGCTGTCGACGCAGACCAAGTACAACGACCCGTACCTGAAGGACTTCCAGGGCGGCAAGGGCGGCAGGCTGAAGAACGACACGAACAACTACGCACCACGCCTCGGCTTCACCTACGACCTTCGCGGCGACTCCAAGAACATCCTCCGCGGCGGCGTCGGCCGGTACTTCGACTTCCCCTACACCAACGCCACGATCCTCTTCCCGGCCGTGGCCGTGCAATCGACGTACGGACAGAGCTACTCGTTCCACGACGATAACGGCATCAAGAACTCCAACGGCAGCTTCTTCCAGCCCGGCCAGCCCCTGCCGCCGAATCAGCAGGTCGGGGGAACCTCTGTCAACGCTCCCAACGAGGTTGCCTCACCGACGCTGGCCACTCCGTACTCGGATCAGATATCACTGGGATACTCGTGGCAGGTCAATCCGTGGCTCGGACTGAACGTCGACGGATCGCACATCAACTATAAGGACATTCCCTTCCGATTCCGCGGGAATCCGTTCGATCCGACGACAGCGAACATCGGCGGCTGCCCAGCCACCGGATGCCGCCGCTTCCCGGCCTTCGGCAGTTTCCGCATCTGGGACGGCAGCGGCTTCGCGAAGTACACGGGCGTGAACATTGGCGGCCACGCCCGCCTCGGATCGACGTTCGAGCTGCAGGGTTTCTACACGTACTCGCACACGACCGGAAACGTGCTCGCGGGCGCGGACGAATTCCGGATCACCGACGCCGGACATCAGGGCGATCTGCGCGCCGTGCGCGATCAGTCCATCGACCCGTACGATCCTAATTGCAGCGCCTGCGTGGGACCCTTGAACACGGATGAGAAGCACCGCGTCACACTGAGCGCCCTCTACCGCGCGCCGCTCGGGATGAACCTCTCCGGCATCTTCCGCTATCACTCGGGCACGCCGTACACCGAATGGGCCGGCGCAGACATCAGTTGCGGACTAACGCCGAACTGCAAGGACGGTTACGCCTTTGACCTCGCGCCGGGAGTGACTCATGTCAACACCCTGCGCGGCGGCTCCTTCTCCCAGTTCGACGTCCGTCTGTCGAGGGAGTTCAAGTTCTACCACAACTACGGCGTGGAAGTGATCGGCGAGGTTTTCAATCTCTTCAACTCGAAGAACCCCGCGAACTACAACGGCAACTGCGCGGTCAACGCCGCCGGACAGTGCACGTTCACCGGCGGCTTCGGTCAGGCCAACACATTCGCCGGTGATCCGGGACAGGGCGAGCAGCGCCTCGCGCAGCTAGGCCTTCGCGTCACCTTCTGATCGGCGATTTATCGTCTTTCGACTACGGGGCGCCGCGAGGCGCCCCGTAGCGTTTCTGTGACGTACTGTCCTCAGACGAGGAGGATGACCCGCCATCACGGAGCAGTGTGATTTCGTAACTCCTTGAAACCAGAGAGGGAATATCTTTCCCACCGTGGCATGCGTACGGCAGCCCACGACGGAAGGAAAGAGAGAATCAATCAATGAAAAAGATCCTGGCCGTTACCGTCCTGCTCGCCGCCTCCACATCCGCGTTCGCCCAATCACTCACCGAGAAAATCGACGTCTCGCTCGTCAATGTCGACGTCACGGTTACTTCCCACGGAACGCCCGCGCGCGGGCTGACGCGGGACGACTTTCTGATCTTCGAGGACGGTGTGGCGCAGCCGGTCTCGAACTTCTACTCGGTCGAGCCTCCGCGGACGGATGGCCGCAAGGTCGCCACCGCCACGGCGTCTGCCCCCGCGGCCGCCGTCACCGTTGCCGATCCGACCGACGAGCGCTTTCGCCGCAAAGTCCTGGTAATCGTCGACAACCGTCACGTGACGATGTACAACCGCGACCGCGCTCTCGCCGCGTTGGAGCGCTTCGTGAACGACCGCTTCACAGGCGGTACCTACGACTGGTCGCTGGCGCTCGTGTCCGATTCGGCGCATCTCATCCTTCCGCTGACATCCGACAAGGAGAAACTGCACGCTGCCATCGCGGAAGTGCGCCGTGTCGTGGCCAACCCACAGCATCCCGCCGAAGAAGATCTGGTACGGCTGGCCCAGTTGCGGTTGACACAGCCGGTGGCAGACACGGCGGCTTTCAGACCTGCCGAGTTGAACGAGAGCGCGGCGACCATGGCAGCGTTCAGCGATCGTTTTCAGATGCAGGCGGATGCCGAATCGACCATCGCGGCGGTCCGTGACGCCGTTCGCTCCTTCGCCGGCGCACCGGGAAGGAAGATCATTCTTCTCGTCACGGGCAGCCTGGGACTCGATAACGCGGCGAATCCTCTCATTGCCATCAGCAGTTCAAACCCCAGGAGCAGCCAGTCGATCCTCAACGGCACTTCCGCACTCGGGGGCGCCGCGGGAGGAATGACCATCCTGCGCGACATTCTCATCCACGAGGCGAACGCATCGAACGTGAGTTTCTACATCATCAATAGCGAGGGGCTGCAGGCACCCGGCGACGCATCAAACGGCTACAGTGGCTTTGGAGATGCCGACAGCGTGGGACGCGACTTCGATGCCGGCGGCGCGAGCGAGTTTGCGTCGATGTATTGGATTGCCCGCGAGACCGGCGGCCGCCTCATGCCCGGCAACTCCGTGGAGCGTTCGCTGCTGGAGTTCGACCGCACGTCCTCGAGTTTCTATTCGCTCGCTTACAAGCCGCCCCACGGCGACGACGGCAGGTACCACACGATCAAAGTGCAACTGAAACGCCCGGGGTACCAGTTGCAATACCGTACCGGCTATTCGAGCATTCCGGCCGCCCAGCAGTTGGTCAGGGCCATGCATTCGCCGCTGGGCGCGTCGATGCAGCAGTTGTCGATTCCGGTCAGCATCGTAACCGGCGCCGGCTCGCCCCATGACGGCGGCGTCCTCGTTCCGTTGCAGGCTTCCGTGGCCGCGAAGAGCCTCCAGTTCATTCCCACCGGCGATGGATCGGTGGCGCGCGTCGATTTCTTCTTCGATCTCTTTGACGAGCGCGGACACGAAGTGACCGGCGGTCACATCACCCGCGAGGCGCACTCCGCCAGCGGGAAGGAATCGGAAGGCACCTTCGTCGACAAGCATCAGTTATTGATCAAACCCGGCGCCGCCTACCGCTTCGTCGTGGGTGTCCACGACCAGGTCACCGACGCCATCGGCATCGCCTCCCAGACGATTCGTTTCTGAGCGGGTGTCGGGGGTCGGGCGTCGGGCGTCGGAGTTTTTTCTCGCATCGCCATCGTCCGACCCCCGACTCCCGACCCCCGACTCCCGGGGTTCTGACGAATAGGAATAAGGGCTCTCTCCTCCACCGTTTAGCCCAGTCCACGCCGTTTGACCGTGTGGTCGACGTGTGCTAGAAAGCGTGGTCTTTTTCCTGGAGGTCACTTTCGTGTACGCCATCATCCGTTCCGGTGGAAAGCAGTATCGGGTCGCGCAGGGGGAAACACTCCTCGTGGAGCGCGACGTGCTCAGTAACGCTGACCAGGAAAAAGTCACGTTCAACGAAGTCCTGATGGTCGGCGGCGATCAGCCGAAGGTCGGCGGGCCGATGGTCAGCGGCGCCTCCGTGGTCGCCACGGTCGTGCGCGAGTCGCGCGGCGAGAAGATCATCGTTTTCAAAAAGAAGCGCCGCAAGAATCACACGAAGCGCAAGCACGGACACCGCCAGGATCTTGTCGAGCTTCGCATCGACAGCATCAATCTCTAAGGAGACCAGCCATGGCTCATAAAAAAGGACAGGGCTCGTCGCGCAACGGCCGCGATTCGCAGCCGAAAATGCTCGGCGTGAAGCGCTTCGCCGGCCAGTTCGTCACCGGCGGCTCGATTCTCGTCCGCCAGCGCGGGACGAGGTTCTATCCCGGCGTGAACGTCGGCATCGGCCGCGACCACACGCTCTTCGCCAAAGTCGACGGCATCGTGAATTTCCACGACAAGGGCGAGCGCGGGCGGTTCATCAGTGTCACGCCCGCCGAGTAACAGGCCACTGCTTCGCCGTTGTGACGACGCCGCTCGTTCCGAGCGGCGTTTTGATTTTGCTGGAACACTCTTCGCACCTGCCAACCACTGAATGTTCATCGATCAGGCAACGATTCGGGTCAAGGCCGGAGACGGCGGGAAAGGCTGCATCGCCTTTCGGCGCGAGAAGTTCGTCCCCAGGGGCGGCCCTTCCGGCGGCGACGGCGGCGCGGGGGGCTCGGTCTGGATCGTCGCCTCGCGCGGCCTCAACACGCTCTACCACCTGCAGTTTCAGCGCGAGTGGAAAGCCGGCCGCGGCCAGCACGGCATGGGCTCCAACTGCTCCGGATACGATGGGGACGACATCACCATCGAGCTGCCGGTCGGCTCGGTCATCCGCGATAAGGCGACCGGCGAGCTGGTCGCCGACCTGGCCAACGACGGCGAGCGCATCCTCGTCGCCAAAGGCGGCCGCGGCGGATGGGGCAACCAGCATTTCGCCACGGCCACACGCCAGGCTCCCCGCTTCGCCCAGGACGGCAACGCCGGCGACGAGCGCGAGCTGTCCATCGAACTGAAGCTGATTGCGGACGTCGGCCTGGTCGGTCTCCCCAACGCCGGCAAGTCGACGCTCATCTCCGTCATCAGCGCCGCCAAGCCGAAGATCGCCGACTATCCGTTCACCACCTTGATCCCGAACCTCGGCGTGGTCAGCGCCGACGACAACGAGACCTTCGTCGTCGCCGACATTCCGGGGCTCATCGAGGGGGCACACGAGGGCCACGGCCTGGGCGACCGTTTCCTTCGCCACGTCGAACGTTGCTCCGTCCTCGTCCACCTCGTCGATCTGGCGGCGAACGAGACGCCCGACGTTGACGCCGAAGTCGTGGCCCACGAGCTGGAGCGCTACTCCGAGATTCTGGCCGGCAAACCGCGGGTCATCTGCGGCTCGAAGCTCGATTCCGCCGTGCCCGGGAACTCCGAGAAGCTGCGCGGCTACGCCGTGAAGAACGGCTACGACTACTACGAGATCTCCGCCGTCGCCGGAGACGGTGTGCGGGACCTCGTCCGCATGCTGGCCCGCTTCGTACGCGAGAATCGCCTGGTGCCGGAGCGTCATGATGCGGAGGAGGCAGCGATCCTCCATCGTCCCGCTTTATGAGAATCGGCATCTGCGGCGGCACCTTCGATCCCTTCCATCACGGACATCTCGATCCTGTGCTCGCCGCTCGGGAGGAGATGCAGTGGGACCGCGTGCTCTACATCCCTGCCTGGCGGCAGCCCTTCAAGACCCATCTGGATGCCGCGCCGGGCGCGCACCGCTTCGCCATGGCCGCGCTGGCCATCCGCGACCACGAAGCGCTTTACGTCTCCCCGATCGAGCTCGATCGGGGCGGAGTGTCTTACAGCGTCGATACGCTGGACGAATTGCATGGCCAGTACCCCGGCGCGTCGTTCGACTGGATCATCGGCGACGACAATCTGGCCGATCTCGATCGCTGGAAAGATCCGGAGCGGCTGTTCCGGCTCGCGGGCTTTGTGGTGTTGACGAGGTCGGGGGTCGGGAGTCGGGGGTCGGGGGTCGGAGAGGCGAACGCTGGTACTTCCCCATCTCCGACAACCGACAACCGTGGCTCGGGGGTCGGGGGTCGGGTGTCGGGTGTCGGAGGGGCGAACGCCGGTGCTTCACCATCTCCGACAACCGTCAACCCTCAACCCTCAACCCTCAACCCGAGGACATCGCTCGGAGCGGCCTCTGCGACCCCCGACCCCCGACTCCCGACCCCCGCGGCCAGCATCGTCTTCGCCCACAACGCCACCGTCCCCATTTCCTCGACTGGAATCCGGAGCCGCATTCGCGACGGCCTGTCGATCGACGCGTTTGTCGATCCACTCGTCTCGCGCTACATTCATCACTACGGCTTGTACAAAGAGGGTCCATCTTGAACGATCCCATTCAACACCGCGTGCGCACCGCGGTCTCCGCTGCACTCGACAAGAAAGCACTCGAGCTCGACGTCCTCGCGGTCGCGAGGCTCACATCCATCGCCGACTATTTCCTCATGTGCTCGGCCACGTCCGAGCGCCAGGCTCAGGCCATCGCCGACAGCGTCGTCGACAAGCTCCGTGAGGACGACCACGTCAAGCCGCGGCTGGTGGAGGGGACCACGCCCGGCCGCTGGATCCTGCTCGACTACGGCGACTTCATCTTCCATATCTTCACAGAGGACTGCCGCCGCTTCTACGGCCTGGAGCGTCTGTGGGGCGATGCGCCGAACGTCACGGCGGAGTTCAGCGAGGAAGCAGCACCGGCGCATGTCCGCCGCAAGAAGACATCGTGACGCCGTCCTGAAGGACTTCGTCCGCACGAGGAGCGCCTCGATGCGAACGCTCCTGCAGACCGTCGAGAAGGTCCTCGACCACGACGTCAATCTCCTTCTCCTCGGCGAGTCGGGCAGCGGCAAGGATTTCTTCGCCGAGGCAATTCACGCCTGCGGCAAACGCCGGGACAAACCGTTCGTCAAGATCGACTGTGCGGGTATCCCCGCCGAGCTGTTCGAGTCGGAGCTCTTTGGATACGAGAAAGGGACCTTCACCGACGCCCAGTCGCGCAAGCTCGGCAAGCTCGAGATGGTAAGGGGGGGGACGGTCTACTTCGATGACATCGCATCCCTCGCTCCAGCCCTGCAGGCCAAGCTGCTCCGCGCCGTTCAGGAGAAACGCTTCACGCGTCTCGGTGGCAATCAGACCGTTGCACTCGATGGGCGTGTCATCTCGTCTTCGAGCACCTCGGCCGAGGACCTTTTCGCCGGACTGCGGAGGGATCTCTTCTACCGGATCAACGTCGTCACGCTGACGATTCCCCCATTGCGCGAGCGGACCGAGGACATTCCGCGGCTCGCCAAGTCATTCCTGGCGCGTCGCAAGCGCGGCATTGATCCCGAGGCCATGCGCATGCTCGTCGAGCACCAATGGCCCGGCAACGTCCGCGAGCTGCGCAACGTGATCGAGCGGGCCATACTCATCGAGGAGAGCGACCTCATCACACCGGCCTCGCTCACTCCCCTTGAGGCGGACATCGTCGAGACCGCCACACGTCAGCAATGGACGCTCGACGATCTCGAATCGCGCTACATCCGCGAGATCCTGCTTCGGACGAAGTCGAATTACAGCCGCGCCGCGAAGATCCTCGGGATCAACCGGAAGACGCTGCTGGAGAAGCGGAGGAAGTATGGGATCGAGTAGGCGCGGTTACGCGGTCTCGCGGTTTCGAGGTCTCGGGGTGCGTATACCTTGTACCCAGCGACCAAGTAACCAGGCAACCACCACCCACCGCGAGACCTCGCAACCGCGAGACCCCGCAACCGCATGAAGCTCCACCTAATCTGGCCACGTTCCACCGCCGACGCGGAGCTGGCTGCGGCCGCGGAGCGTTACTTCAATCGGATCAGACACTTCTTTCCGATCGAGCTCGCCGAAGTGGCGCCCTCCCGCGGTAGACAGAGCGAGAACGATGTGGCTATCATGCGCGCCGATTCGGCGCGGCTGCTGGCCGCGATTCCCGCACAGGGGCATGTGGTCGCTCTCGACGAACGGGGTCGATCAATCGATTCTTTGAAGTTCGCTAAGTGGCTCGAACGACTGACGGTCGGCCAGCCACACGGCGTCATATTCGTGCTGGGAGGGGACATCGGACTCGACCAGTCCGTGCGGGAACGCGCCGATGACGTCCTCAGCCTCTCGGCCATGACGCTCCCTCACCAGTTGGCCAGGGTCGTGCTGTTGGAACAGATCTACCGCGCCTGCACGTTGATGCGGAACATTCCGTACCACAAGTAAGGAGAGCCAGGCTCGAACATGGCAAAAGCAATGGTCAAGACAAAAGAAAAAGCGCATCCCTACCAGGACCACATCGACTCGCTGCGCAAGAAGCAGAACGAGCTTCTCGACGCCTTTCAGCGCGACAAGCAGGCCGGTACCCAGACTGACGATGGCATCCAGGACCTCGCCGACAAGGCTGCCAGCGCCTACTCCAAAGAACTGAACTTCTCGCTCTCCGACGGTGAGCGCAACCTCCTCATGCTGATCGACGAGGCCTTTCGGCGCCTCGACAACGCTTCGTACGGCACCTGCACCAACTGCAGCGCCACGATCGGCGAGAAGCGCCTCTCCGCCGTCCCCTGGACGCCGTACTGCATCGATTGCCAGGAGCTGCAGGAGAAGGGGCTTCTGACGTAGGTGCTGTTTTTGGCTGGTATCTTCGAGGGAGCGCGAGGCTGCGCTCCCTTTGTTTTGATGCGGAGTGTTGAATGTTGAATGTCGCGAAGGTTTGGTTCTTCGTCTTCATTCAACACCCAACGTTGAACATTCAACATTCAACATTCCGCCTTTCTCATCGCAAATGCCCAAACCACTAGCCGCCGTCCTCGCCCAAATCGCCGAGGGCAAGATTCCGCCGGTGATCCTCGTCGGCGGATCGAGCGAGTTTCTGGCCGAGGACGCCTTTCACGATCTGCGGGACGCTATCGTCGCGGCCAGGCCCGGCCTCGCGGTCGAGGGATATGAAGCAGGCAGCGAGCTGGCCGCTATCCTCGACTCGTACCGGACGATGTCGCTCTTCGGCTCCGGCCGGCTGATCCTCATCTCCGAGGTCAACGCTTTCGTCTCCGCGAAAGAGCTCACGTCGCTGTACGACAAAGCGGTCGCGGACTGGAAGTCGGCCAAGACGGACAAGAAGCGCTCCTCCTCGGCAGCGAAACTGCTCCACGTCCTCGGCCTGGTCGGCGCCGACTTCGACATGACGGACAAGCAGATCGCCAATACCCTGGGCGTTGGGCTCGACCCGCTGCTCGCCGACATGCTCGCCTTCTGCCGCACGACGGGGAAGAAAGCGTCCCGCGGCGAAGACGACGCGGCCCTCCTCACCGAAGCCGTCGCCCGCGGCGGCGCGCCGAACACCTGGCTCCTCATGCGCAGCGGTGAGGTGCCGCGCGAATCGGCCACCGTCGATCTGATCGACCGTAACGGCGCGGTCGTCGTGATGGACCTGACGCGCGAGACCTATCCCGCCGCGCTGGAGCGCGCCATCGCCGGCATCGCCGAAGAGGCGCAGGTCCGCTTCGACGCCCGGGCACTGGCCGTACTGCGCCAGCGCCTCGGCATCGAGCGGCTGCTGGCGGACAAGTTCTCGAAAGAGGTCCCCGATCTCCGCATCGCCGTCTCCGAGGCTGAGCGGCTGGCCACGCTCGCCGGCGCGGGTGGGCGCGTCACCGCCGAAGTAGTCGAGCGCGAGGTGGCCACGGTCGAAGGGGGTGCGCGTTACGAATTCGGCTCGCTCTTCACCGAGGGAAAGATCGTCGAGGCCATCGCCAAGCTGCGCGACCTCGTCGCTCAGGCTCGCCGCGAAGACCCGAAAGCGCCGCTCGAAATCCAGTACGGCAAGTTCCTCTTCCCGCTCGCCGACGAAGTGCGGCAGATGATCGGCATCGTTTCCTTCGCGCGAACCCAGCGCATCGACCTCAAAGCGCCGATGAACTACAACCGCTTCAAAGACACCCTGGCCGACCGCCTCGGCGAGTCCCTCAAGGCAAACGGCCTGGTGCGCCAGAAACCGCACCCCTTCCCACTACACAAAAAGTGGGAGGCAGCCCGGAACCAGAGCGAGGCCAGCCTCTTCCGCGCCCTGGCCGCGCTGGCGGACCTCGAGATCAAGAGGAAATCAGGCGGCATCCCGGCCGATCTCGGGATCGAGACGTTTCTTTTGCAGCGGCTTCGGGGGTAATGGCCGCTCGCGAGCTGATCTCCACGAACATCACCTCTCCCTGTTCTCGTTCTCTCGCGTTAAACTTGTCGAAATGTCCATTCTCGCCGTCGACCGCCGCGCCTGGCGGGCGCTTTTCGCCGCCCAGATCGGGTGGATGCTCGACGCGATGGACTTTCTCCTCTTCAGCTTCGCGGTCATCCCGATCCGCGAAGAGTTCGGTCTTTCCAACGGCACGATGGGGGCCCTGACTTCAGTAGCGCTGATCGCCAGCGCCATCGGCGGCATGGTCTTCGGGCGCCTGGCCGACCGGCTCGGCCGCGTGCGTGCGCTGACGCTGTCCATACTCCTCTACTCCGCGGCCACCGCCGGCCTGGCCACCAGCGCCGCGGTCTGGCAACTCGTAGCGTGGCGCGTTCTCGTCGGCCTGGGCATGGGCGGCGAATGGTCGTGCGGGTCGGTGCTGGTGGCGGAAACGTGGCCGGCCGAGCACCGCGGCAAGGCCATGGGATTGATGCAGTCGGGCTGGGCCATCGGCGCGCTCATCGCCGCCGCGGCCTCGGCACTGATCATCGGCCGCTTCGGCTGGCGTGTGCTATTTCTCATCGGCGCGCTCCCGGCAATCGCCGCCTTTTTCATCCGCCGCAATGTCGAGGAACCGGCGATCTGGCGCGAGAGGCCAAGCGAAAAATCACGATGGGGCGAGATGTTCGGGCCGCCCTTCATCCGTCGCACGGTCATCGCCACCCTTCTCTCCAGCAGCGTGCTGGTGGCCTTCTGGGGCGTGACGTCGTGGCTGCCGACATTCCTGGCCACTCCGCTGGCGAAGGGAGGGGCTGGGCTCACCGTGGCCACCTCTGCGAGCTGGCTGATCGCACTCCAGGCCGGCGCCTTTCTCGGCTACATCAGCTTCGGCTGGATCGCTGACCGCATCGGACGCCGTCCCGCCTTCACTTTCTTCATGATCGCATCCACGATCCTGGTGCCGCTTTTCGCTTTTTACGCGCGGACGCCACTGATGCTCCTGACGCTCGGTCCACTGCTCGGGTTCTTCGCCCACGGCTACTTCTCGCTCTTCGGCGCCATGCTGGCAGAGCTTTTCCCGACGCGCATCCGCGCCGGTGCGCAAGGCTTCTGCTACAACGGCGGCCGCTTTGCGTCGGCGGTGGGAACGTACGCCATCGGCAAGTTCTCGACAACGCATAGCTTTGCGGTAGTCATCACCGGCGCGGCCCTCTTCTTTGCGCTCGGCGCGATCCTGGTGTGGCTGCTGCCGGAGACGAAGGGTTGCCCGTTGGAATCGACGCTGTGATCGATCTGAGCGCCGACCTCGGCGAAGGGGCGCCCGACGAGCCGGAGATCTGGCCGCTGATCACCTCCGCGAACGTGGCCTGCGGAGGCCACTACGGCGACACCGCTTCGATGACGCACGCGGCCCGCCGAGCGCGCGAGCTCGGCACGCACATCGGCGCGCATCCGTCGTATCCCGATCGCGCCAACTTCGGCCGCAAGTCGATGTCGATGCCGGCGGACGCCTTGCGGGCCACACTCGTCGAGCAGATCACGGCTCTACACGAGATCGCCGGTCTGCTTCATCACGTCAAGCCCCACGGCGCGCTCTACAACGACGCGCACAAAGACCGCCTCCTGGCGGAGATCGTCATCGACGCGATCCGTGCCGTCGACCCGACGCTGCCCATCGTCTGCGGCGACAAGTCCGAGATGGCCGCCGCCGCCCGCGCCGCAGGCACGCCCGTCATCCGCGAAGCCTTCGCCGACCGCCGCTACAACCCCGACGGCGTTCTGGTAGCTCGCAGCGAACCCGGCTCGCTCCTCGGCGTCGAGGAAGCGGCGGCCCAGGCGTCGCTCCTGTCAAAGGAAGGCGCCGTCGTTGCCCGCGATGGGACGCGCATCAGCATCCCGTTCGACACGATCTGCGTTCACGCGGATATGGAGCATGCGGTCGAGAGACTGCGGGCGATTCGAAAAGCTTTCTAACCACGGAGGCACAGAGAGCACAGAGAGAGCTCCGTGTCCTCTGTGTCTCTGTGGTGATGGTTCCCGGTACGATACGCGCCATGAAACGTATCGCCGCCGCTCTCCTATTCATCGCCGTCGCCCTTGCCGGAGCGGCGCAGCAGTTCGACCTCTCCATCGACAACATCATGCGCGGCCCGGGCCTGTTCGGCTGGAGTCCCGAGGAAGTGCGATGGGCACCGGACGGACAGCATGTCTACTTTTCGTGGAAGCTGTACACCGACACGCTCGAAAAGGACCGCGACACGTACGTCGTGAATCGCGACGGCAGTGGTCTGCGCAAGCTCAGCGATGACGAGAAGAAGGACGCTCCGCCCGCCAACGCGCAGTGGACCCGCGACAAGCACCGGGCCGTCTATCTCGATGAAGGCGACATCTTCTTCTGGGATGCCGCCACCGGCAAACGCCGTCCCCTGACGCTAACCAGCGACATCGAATCGTCCCCGCAGTTCACGTTTGACGAAGCGCGCGTGACGTTTGTCCGCGCCAACAACGTCTTCGCCATCGACCTCAGCGCAGGCTCGCTGATCCAGCTCACCAACGTCGTCGGGCCGGATGATAAGGGTCCCAACGTCACTCTGTGGGACGACGCGGCGAAGAAGGGAACAGCCAGCCAGGAGTACATCAAGGGTGAAGAGCGGAAACTGCTCGACATCGTCGACCGCCGCGCGAAAAAGCGCGAGGAAGAGGAGGCGAAACGGAAGCGCGAGCATCCCATCAAACCGTTCAAGCTCGACAAGAAGCAGACCGTCGTCAACGCCCGCCTCACCGCTGACGGCAAGTACGTGGTCCTCGTCATCAACAACGAATCCGACAAAGCGAAGCGGACCATCGTTCCGAACTACATCACCGAGAGCGCATACACGGAGACGATCCCCGGCCGGGAGAAGGTCGGCGATACCCAGACGCTGTCGCGCATCGCCGTCGTCAGCGCGGCAGACGGCGAAGTGAAGTGGTTCGACCACGGTCTGAAACCGCTTCCGCCGTCCGCCGAGGCGCAAAAGACTGCCACCGCCGCGCCCGCCGAGGAGCATGGGAAGGGGAACGAACAGAAGAGCGAGAAAGGTGAGAAGAGCGCGGAGCCGAAGGAGCGCGAGGTGACGATGCGCGCGCCGATCTGGTCGGAGGACGGCAAACACGCCTTCGTCGTCGTCCGCTCCGCGGACAACAAAGACGCCTGGATCATGGACTTCGACCCCGCCACGGCCAAGGGACGCGTCCTCGTGACCATGCACGACGACGCCTGGCTGCGCTTCGCCGACGCGCGTTCGTTCGGATGGGCCGATGACGAAACGATCTACTACCTCTCCGAGGCAACGGGCTGGATGCACCTCTACACCGTCCCGTACACGGGCGGGTCGCCGAAGCAGCTCACTAACGGCAAATGGGAAGTCGACTCGGTGACGCTGTCCGACGACAAGAAGTCGTTCTACCTCACCACCAGCGAGGAGAGTCTCTTCGTCCGCCACCTTTACCGCCTGTCCGTCGGCGGCGGGGCTTCGACGAAGCTGACCTCGATGCCGGGCGAAAACGGAGCCGTGGTCTCGCCGGACGGCAACGCCATCGCGAACGTCTACTCCTACACGAACAAGCCGCCGGAGTTGTACGTAAGCGGCAAACGCGTCACGACGTCGCCGGCACCCGACTTCGCGAAGTATGCGTGGATCGACGTCCCGATCGTGCGCGTGCCCGCGCGCGATGGCGCCGAGGTGCCGGCGCACATTTACAAGCCGGCCAACTGGAAGCGCGGCGGTCGCGCCGTCATCTTCGTCCACGGCGCCGGCTATCTGCAGAACGTCGATCGCTTCTGGTCGAGCTACTCGCATGAATACATGTTTCATCACCTGCTGATGTCGAAAGGCTACCTGGTGCTCGATATCGATTACCGCGGCTCGCGCGGCTACGGCCGCGACTGGCGCACGGCCATCTACCGGCACATGGGAGGAAAAGACCTCGACGATCAGGTCGACGCCGCGCGATGGCTGGTGAAGGAACACGGCGTCGATCCGAAGAGGATCGGCATCTACGGCGGAAGCTACGGCGGTTTCATCACGCTGATGGCGATGTTCACAACGCCTGACGTCTTCGCCGCGGGCGCCGCGCTACGGCCGGTGACCGATTGGGCGGCGTACAACCATGGGTACACATCGGACATCCTCAACCAGCCGCAGAGTGACGCAGAGGCCTATCGGAAATCGTCGCCGATCTACTTCGCACAAGGACTAAAAGGAAAGCTCCTGATCTGCCACGGCATGGCCGACACGAACGTGCATTTCCAGGACACCGTCCGCCTCGTGCAGCGCCTGATCGAGCTGCGCAAGACAGACTGGGAGATCGCGCCCTACCCGGTCGAGAACCACGGATTCGTCGAGCCGACGAGCTGGGCGGATGAGTACAAGAGGATTTTGAAGTTGTTCGAGGGGATGTAGCCGCGCGGCTGCTCCGCGCTGCACAGACAAGAGTGTCTGTGCCACATTGGCCCTGGTACTTGGCAGAAGACCTGATTCTTGCGAATTAAATGTGGCACAGACACTCTTGTCTGTGCTCTGAAGTCTCGGCTTATCTGCAAACGAAAGCGCAGCACTACAAGCACACTCAACCGACAACCGGCAACACGCCGTGAAGCCGCGCCATAATGAACCGATGCGTCCCGTAGCCTCCCCCTCTGAAAGCAACATCTCCCGCGGTTTCGTGCATCTGCGCGAAGGCATCGAGGCCTTCCTTCGCTTCGCGCGGGGGAAGGTGTGGGAGGAGGCGTCGATGCGGGAGAGGCTGCACGCGCTTTCCGTCGCCGTCCGGCGGCCGATGCTCGACGCCATGCGCGAGACGGAGCGGCGCTACCGCGATCAGGATACGAAACGGCTCCACTACTTATCGATGGAGTTCCTGATGGGACGCGCGCTCGGGAACAATCTGACCAACCTCGAACTGTACGACGAGGCGAAGGCCATCATCGCCGAGCTCGGCGTCGACCTGGAGGAGCTCGAGGGCCTCGAGCACGACGCCGCCCTCGGCAACGGGGGCCTCGGCCGGCTGGCCGCCTGCTTCCTCGACTCGCTGGCGTCGCAGAACCTTCCCGGCTTCGGCTACGGCATCAACTACGAGTTCGGCCTCTTCCGGCAGACCTTCGTCAATGGCTACCAGCACGAGAAGCCCGATCACTGGCTCGACGAGGAAGGCTCACCGTGGCTTGTCGACCGCGCCGACGAGGCCATCGTCGTCCCGATCTACGGCGCCATCGCTCACACGACCATCGGCGGCGTTTACAAGCCCTCATGGGTCGACTACAAGGTCATCGTCGGCGTGCCGCACGACATGCCCATCGTCGGCTACGGCGGAGAGACGGTGAACGTCCTGCGCCTGTACACCGCGCGGTCGTCCGACGAGTTCGACATCGGCATCTTCAACTCGGGCGACTACATCGCCGCCGTGCAGCACAAGATCAACACCGAAGCCATCTCCAAGATCCTCTATCCGTCCGACCTGGTCGACCGGGGACGGGAGCTGCGTCTGTTGCAGGAGTACTTCCTGGTGGCCTGCTCGGTGCGCGACATCGTGAAGCGCTATCGCGAGACGCACGACGCCTTCGACGAGTTCCCGTCGAAGGTGGCCATCCAGATGAACGACACGCATCCCGCGCTCACCGTCGTCGAGCTGATGCGCCTGTTCATGGACGACTACGGTCTTCCGTGGGAGCAGGCCTGGGCCATTACCGTGGCCACCTGCGGTTACACGAACCACACGCTGCTGCCGGAGGCGTTGGAGAAATGGCCCTTCGATCTCCTGGAGCGGCTGTTGCCGCGGCACCTTCAGATTTTGCAGGAGATCAACCGGCGGCTGCTGGCCGAGGTGGAGCGGCGCTTTCCGGGTGAACCGGCCATGCAACAGCACGTTTCGCTCTTCGACGACGGCGACCGGCGCAACGTGCGCATGAGCAACCTGGCCATGGCCGGAAGCCATTCGATCAACGGCGTGGCCGCCCTGCACTCGGAGCTGGTCAAGACGACGCTGGCGCCGGAGTTTTACAGGCTTTACCCGGAGCGCTTCAACAACAAGACGAACGGCGTGACGCCGCGCCGCTGGCTTCTGCACGCCAACAGGCCTCTGGCCTCGCTCATCACGCGGGCCATCGGCGACGGCTGGATCCGCAATCTCGACGAATTGCGGCGCCTGGAGTTGTTCGCCGACGATGCCTCACTCCTCGACCGGCTGAGCGCTGTCAAGAGCCGCAACAAACTGGCCCTGGCTCATCTGACGAAGGAGATGACCGGCATCATCGTCGACCCGAGCTCGATGTTCGACGTTCAGGTCAAGCGGATGCACGAGTACAAACGGCAATTGCTCAATATCCTGCACGTCGTCGACCGCTACTGGCAGCTCGCCGAGGATGGGAAGCAGCCGCTCGTGCCGCGCACATTCTTCTTCGCCGGCAAGGCTGCTCCCGGTTACTTCATAGCCAAACTGATCATCAAATTGATTCACTCAGTCGGGGAAGTCGTGAACGCCGACCCGCGCACGCGGGACTGGATCCGCGTGGTCTTCCTCCCCGACTACCGGGTCAGTCTGGCCGAGGCCATCATTCCGGCAGCGGAGTTGAGCGAGCAGATCTCCACCGCGGGAAAAGAGGCGTCCGGCACGGGCAACATGAAGCTCGCTCTCAACGGCGCTCTGACGATCGGCACGCTGGACGGCGCCACCATCGAGATCCGCGACGAGGTGGGCGAGGAGAACATCTTCATCTTCGGCCTGCGCGCCGACGAGGTGACGAATCTCCTGGCCGCCGGATATCACCCCGAGCTGTACCTCGGCGCGAACGCCAACATCCGCCGCGTCGTCGACACCATCGCCGCCGGACATTTTTCAAGAGGCGATAAAGACGTCTTCCGCCCGATCGTGTCCAACCTCCTCAGCCGCGACGAGTACGTCCACCTCGCCGATCTCGAACCCTATCTCGCCGCACAGCGGCGCGTCGACGAGGCCTGGCTGGACCGTGGACAGTGGAACCGGAAATCGCTGCTCAACATCGCCCGCATGGGCAAGTTCTCGTCGGACAGGACCATCTCCGAATACGCCCGCGACATCTGGCAGATCAAGCCGGCGGTGATCGGGAGCTTCGCGCACGCGGCGCTGGATTGATGCGGTTCGCGGTCTCGCGGTTGCGGGGTCTCGCGGTTGCGTGTTGCTCGGTTGCTCAATGGAGGAGAGCGACTCTAATCCGCCTCGGGAACGGTGCACCCGGCAACCCAGCAACCTTGCAACCTTGCAGCTTAGCAACCCCACACCCCGAGACCCCGCAACTGCGCGACCGCACGATCCGGAACCGATAAACTACCCACACACCACCGCATGCCCCACTTCCGCGATCTGTCGATCCGCAGCAAGTTGATGACCGGTTTCATGCTGACGAGCCTGGCAGCGCTGCTGCTGACCGTGGCGGCGTTGGCCGTGTACGATCGGTCCACGTTCCGCGATGAGGTGCTGCGCGACGTGAATACGCTGGCGGGCATCATCGGTGAGAACGCATCCTCGTCTGTCGCCTTCAATGATCGTCAGACGGCACAGGCAACGCTGGCGGCATTGCGGGCGCAGCCGCAGATCACCGGAGCGGCGATTTACGACAGCAAGGGAGTGCTTTTCGCGACGTACGCGCGCGCCAGCAACGGCGACAAGGCAGGTCCGTTGCCGCACGACGGGTCGTGGATCGACGCGCAGCACATCGGCGTGGTCCGGCCGGTGCTCTTCAACGATGCGCGCGTCGGCACGGTCACCGTGCGTTCCGACCTCAGCGAGCTAGCCGTCCGCCGCGCGCGGACGCTGCAGATCGCCGGCGGAATCTACGTCGGCGCGGCGTTTCTGGCCCTTCTGCTGGCGTCGATCTTCCAGCGCGCCATCACGCGGCCCATCCATCGGCTGCTCGAGGCCGAGAAGCGTGTCTCGCGCGAGAAGGACTACACGCTGCGTGTGGAGAAGAAGGCGAACGACGAGATCGGCCTTCTCATCGACGGCTTCAACGAGATGTTGTCTGAAATACGCTCGCGCGACGCGGAGATCCTGGCCAAACACGATCAGGAGATGGCGCTGGCGCGCTCCATCCAGACCTCGGTTCTGCCGCGGACCTTCGAGCTGCCCGGCTATGACATCTCCGCCATCATGCTTCCGGCGGAGGAGGTCGGCGGCGACTTCTACGAATTTCGCCGCAGCGACGACGGCAGGGGCGGCGCCTGGATCGGTATCGGCGACGTGACCGGCCACGGCGTGACGTCAGGTCTGATCATGATGATGGCGCAGTCGATGTTCACCATGCTCTGCGAACAGAACGGCCACGATCAGTCGCCGGCCAGGTTCGTCTCGCTGCTGAATCGGGCCATGTTCTACAACCTCAAGTCGCGCCTCGGGCAGGAGAAGTTCATGACCATGGTCGTGGCCCGCGTCGAAGAAGACGGACGGCTCGTCTACGCCGGCGCGCACACGGATCTGCTCATCTATCGGGCCGCGAACCGCACGGTCGACCGCCTGCCGACGGACGGCTTGTGGCTCGGCATCGCCGATGACGTCGAGCATCTGACCTCGGACCGGACCATCACGTTGCATCGAGGCGATGTGGCGCTGCTTCACACCGACGGCGTCACCGAGGCCCGCAACGTCTCCGGTGAGTGCTACGACATCGGGCGGATGACCGAAGAGCTGCGAAGACTTCACGATAAACCGGCCGTAACGATCGTCACCACGATCGCCGCCGCCGCGTGGCAGTGGGCCGGGACGCCGAAGGATGACGTCAGCCTGATGGCAGTCAAAAGGAGCTGAGATGATCACGGAACGGCTTACTTCCGACTACGTCGAGATGCGGTTCGGACCGCGATGGACGTACATCAGTTGCGTGCGAAGGTTCGTGGCCAGTTTCTTCATGATCGGTCTCGCGGACAAGGAGCGCGCCGAGCAGATCTCCATGGCCGCCTCCGAACTGCTGGAGAACGCCGTGAAGTACGCCTCCGAGGAAGAGGGCTATCTCAAGATCTCCATCGCCAAGGCCAACAACGAGGTCGACGTCTGCGTGAAGAACAAAGCCGAGCCGCACCACATCAATACGCTGCGCCGGGAGCTTGCCCTCATCCAGGCCGGTCAGCCCGAGGCCGTCTATCTGAAGAAGATGGAAGAGGCGGCCATGACGGAGGGGCAGAGCCGTCTTGGACTAATCCGAATCCTCTTCGAAGCCGGCGCCAGGCTGCGCCTCGACGTCAACGACGGCGAGGTTTCCATCCACGCCATCTTCAAGCTGGAGGCGGCATGAGCAACGAACGCGGCTTCGTCCCACTCAACGTGGACACCCTTTCGATCGTCCCACGCCTCGACGGCGACACACTGCGCGTGGCCATGTCCGGCGCGGTGGAGATGCGCGATCCGGGCGACGTGCTCAATCCGTACTGGACGCTCATCGACGAAGAGGCGCTTCGCCGCAATCTCACGATCGTCGAGCTCGACGTGCGCGACCTCAACTTCATGAACAGTTCCGGCATCCTGACCCTCGTGCGGTGGATCACGCGCTGCAAATCCCACGGCCTGGGCTACCGCCTGGTGTTGCAATACGACCGGAACGTCACCTGGCAGCGCGCCTCCATTCCGACGCTGGCAAAGCTCGCTCCGAATGTCGTCGTCTCGGCGGGAATTGATGGCTGACGTAGTCGGACAGCCAGGGCATGACCTGGCCTGCTATGCCTGCGGCGCGGCCGTGCGGCCGATCGACCGCTTCTGCAGCCAGTGCGGACGACGCGATCCCGCGCTTCAGAGAGGAGCGCACAGCAGCGATCAGGTGCTGATGTCGTCGACGGTCATCGGCAACGATACGGACGTGCCGGAAGAGCCGTATCCCTCGTTCCTGGAGGGCGAAGCGGCGAGTCCCACGCTGATCAAGCCCGGCAGTGGAGAATCGAAACGCGCCAACACGCTGGCGGTCGAGACGATGCTCGCCCCCGGCTCGGTGTTCGCGCGCCGTTATCGCATCCAGCGATTCCTCGGTTCCGGGGCCATGGGCTATGTCTGCTCCGCCGTCGACGAGTCGATCGATGAAGTCGTCGCGCTGAAAGTGCTCTCGCTTCCGATCCATGAAGATCCGGATGCCTTCGAGCGCTTCAAGACCGAGCTGAAGCTGGCGCGCCGCATCCGCCACCGCAATGTCGTGCAGAGCTTCGACCTCGGCTTCGCGGAGGGTTACCCGTTCATCTCCATGGAGTACATCGACGCCGACAACTTGCGGAAGCACCTGTCGCGGCGCTCGACCTTCGACGAGCACACGGCGCTGTCGATCATGCGCCAGGTCTTGCGCGGTCTCCGCGCCGCTCATGACCTCGGCATCGTCCACCGTGACATCAAGCCCGAGAACATATTGCTGAACAAGGATCGGATGGCCTTCATCACCGACTTCGGCATCGCCACGTCGCAGGATCTGATCCGGAAGGAGCTGGCCGGCACGCCCGATTACATGGCACCCGAGCAGCTCCGCTGCGAGACCGTCGTCCCGGCGTCGGATCTCTATTCCTGCGGCGTCGTGCTCTATCGAATGCTCACCGGCGTGCTGCCGTATCGCGCCAAGTCGATCAAAGAAGCGCTGCAAGCACACCTCAACGCCGCCCCCGAACCGATCGATGAATCGCTCAATATCTCGGCGGCGACACGCGAGCTCATCGCGTCGATGCTGCAGAAAAAGGTGGCCGACCGGCCGCTCGACGCGCGTGACGTGCTCGAACGCATCGACGCGCTGCTGAAAGCCGCCAGCATGACGCGCAGCGCGTCGAAGAAGATCACGGTGCTGGTGATCGAGCACGATCCCGATGCTCTGCTGACCATCACCACCGTTCTCCTGGGGGAGGGCTATCGCGTTCTGGCGACCGGCAACGCGCGCGAGGCAGTGAACCTGGCTTTCGAGCAGTCACCCGCAATGATCTTTCTCGACGCCAGGATCCGCGGCGGCTTTGACCTGCCGCCCGAGGCCGAGGGAGAGGAGATCGCCGCCGACGGTCTCGGTTTCGTCCGCATCGTGCAGCGCGACGAGCGCCTGCGCGCCGTGCCCATCATCCTGATGACCGACGACACCCTCCTGCAACTCGATAGCGCCTTCCAGAAAGCCGGCGTGTCCGATGTGATGATCAAGCCACTGTCGAGCAGCGATGTGCTCGATGCGGTGAGGATGATTGTGGTGACAGACGCGTAGGGCATTTCTCACAAAACAGCGTGGGACTCGCGAACAGTGTGAAACGTCGAGAGCCTTCTCCCCCGCGCTTTTCAGCGGGGGAGAAGGTGCCGACAGGCGGATGAGGGGGCGGTGCTCGCGCTGAAGTGGAGTGTTCTCATAAGTTTCCCCGCCCGAAACCAGTCCACTGCTCGGCAAGCTCCACGGCCCCCTCATCCGCCTTCGGCACCTTCTCCCCCCCGCTGAAAAGCGCGGTGGGGAGAAGGACGCTCGATTAACACTGTCCCTGCGATTCCACTTAGATGGTGTTCGGAAGCTCGGCTCGCTTACCTTGGTCGACCGTTCGCCTGAACCCATTTATCGGCATCTTGTTGTGCTGCTTTCTGAACCTCGCCCACTCGTTTTTCAAAGTCAGCACAGCAGGTCGGCCCAGTCCCTTGGATTTCCATAGAGATCCCATCATCGAACTCGGTGAAGGGGCCAAGCGGGAACGGTTTGTTATGGATGTTGCACCGTATGGTTTGGAGTAGCTGAATCAACTTAGCGTTTTCAGGGTTCATCGCTGAGCCTCCTGCACGCAGCGCGTTAGAGCGATGCTGCGCGACGATGCTAGCAGCCTCGGACCTTCTCACGATAAGCCTGACACAACCGCCAAAGGTTGAGTATTGCCAGAATTCTACGGCGGCCCGAACAGATCCTCCGGGATCTCCACCCGCGGCAAATCCACCGCTACCCGCAACGGCAACGCGATCGGCGGATCGAGCTTGAGTCCCAACGATGCCGCCGGCAACGCCTGAATCTCGCGCTTCGCTGCGAGGCGCGGCTCGGAGCCGGTTCGAACGACGCCCGTGAAACGAAGCGGCGCAAAGGCCGTTCGTGGGAGGGAACGGAACGCGTCGTCGAGCGCGGCCCGGTCAGCGGCCGGCATCGGCGCGAAGGCGGCCACAGGGAGGGGCTGCGGGACAGTGGTGTAGACGACGCGCAGGTCGCGTGTGTGCTCGGCCAGGAGCGGATTCGCCTCGGAAACGAGAGCGGCGTCGGTTCGGCCATACAGGGCGTTTGCCAGCGCGGTGAGGTCGTCGGCGACGTGCGTGGTCACGCTGACACCGTCGTCGCCGAGGGCATCGACGCCGCTGATCGTTCTGCCCTGCAGGTCGGCCAGCGATTTCGCGGCGCTACGGTTCGGCACGACCACCTCGCGCACGTACGTCGTCCGGCCTTCGCGGCTGAATGCGTAGCGTGGAGAGAACTCACGAGGGATGAACTCAGGGTTGGCGATTACCACGCCGACGCGATCGCGGTTCGCGGTGATGAACGTGCGCGCATCCTCCGCGCGGCGGAAGAGCTCCGTGGTCAACGGCAGCGACGAAGCCGTAGCCAGGCTTCCGACGATGGCTGTCGCTGCCTCGGCTAGTTTCTTCTCCGTCTCGGCGGGTGTGTCCGGTAGAAAAACGACGACGGTACGGCGCGGCTGCGACGTCGTCGTCTCCTCTGGTTGGGGTGCGTCCTTGGCCGGCTGTGCTGCTTCGAGGTTCTTCTTCGCGATCGTCTCGACCGCGGGCGGCAGGTTGCCTCCGATTGCCCGGGCCAGCGTCTCGCGCGCGGAGGCGTCGGCACCGGCGACGAGATCAGCGGTACCGCGCAGGCAGAGCGCGAGCGATTGTTTGCGCTCATCGAGCGACGCGGCCCGATCGGCGAGCTGGCGCACGCGGCGGGCCCCTGCCTCGTCCTGTCTCTTGACGGCGCGATCGAGCTCGTCGGCAGCCTGTAACAGGAGCGCGTTCGCAAGCGACGTTTTCGCGCGGCCACAGGGATCGACAACAACGCCGAGCGCCAGCTCCAATGCAGGGCCGCTGAGCTCTCGACCCAACGCTGGAGATGCATCGCAACGGATCGACGACAACAACTCCGCGGCATCGTCGTATCGCTTTTCCATGAGCGCGATCTCGCCAGACGCCAGCGTTATTTCGTTCCAATCCGCGAACGCTTTGTGCGCCGCGGCAAGATGCGGTTTGGCCTCGTTCGGGAGCCCGAGCTGCCAGAGGAGCAATCCTGCATCGCCGCCGGCGATCGGTGAAGGACTCTGTGCCAGCGACCGTGCCGCGGCGTCGCGTCTTCCGTCGAGCGCGTCGAGCACAGCGGTGACCTCGGGTGAGGTCACGTGTAAGGCGCGGAGATTTGCCGCGCTCGGGCTCTGGCGCAGAGCCACGACTGCCAGCTCGGCCCGCAACGGCGGACGATCGGGCAAGGCCTCCAAAGCAACACGCTCGGCGGTCAGGTCGTTTGCTTCTCGCGCAACGAGGGCTCGCTCGAGAGTGACGACCATGTTCCGCGGAGAAGCCAGTTGCGCTCGTTCGAGCAGTGATTTCGCATCGTCGAGGCGCTGCTCGTGTCGCGCGATCCGGCCGAGGAGCAGAAGCAACTCGCCGTCGTTGGCATCGAGCGCCAGCGCTTCTTCGAGGGACGTGCGCGCGCCGCCCTGATCGCCGCGGATGAGTTGCGCGCGGCCGAGCATTCGCAACGCCGGGCGCTTCGCATCCGCGTCAAAATGCGGCATGCCGTCGCGCAGAAACTTGATGGCGTCGTCGTACCTGGCCGCGCGGAAGGCGATGGTGCCGATGTGCAGATAAGCGAGCGGCAGCGACGCGTTGCCCGCCAGCGCTTTGCGATACTCGTCCTGGGCGCGGTCCGTCTTGCCGGTCGTGAAGAAAAGGAAGCCGAGGTTGTAGTGCGCGGCGGTGTCGTCATCGAGATTTGCCGCTTTCTGATACGCGTCGATCGCCTCGGCCCACTTCTCCTGCTTCAGATAGATCGCGCCGAGGTTAGCGTAGGCGCGGGCATTGGACGCATCGACCGGTTGCCGGTTGGCGAACCCACGATCGGCCGGTGCCAGCGCGACGCGATACGCCTCGGCCGCCTCGACGTACCGGCCAGCATCGAACAGCATCGCGCCGAGGTTGAAGTAGGCACGGACGAACGTGTGATCGAGATGGACGGCTTTCTGATACGCGGCGATGGCATCGCCCTTCCGGCCCAGCGAGACCAGAATGTTGCCGAGGCTGAACTGAACCTTCGCGTCGTCGGGCGCGAGTTGCGCTGCCCGCGTGATGGCGGCGAGAGCATCGTCGTTCCGATTGAGCGAGCGAAGGATCGTCGACCGCAGCGTGTGCAGGGAGGCATCGCGCGGATTTCTGGCGATGGCGTCGTCGACGTACTTCAGAGCGTCCGCTGACTTGCCGAGCTGTTGCGCCGTGGCGGCGGCGTTGGAGAGAAGCGTTCGGTCGGCCGGGATCCTGGCCACGCCGCGCACGAAGATGTCATAGGCCTCGGCCACTCTTCCCTGCTTGAAGTAAAGCGCGCCGAGGTTCACATACCCAGGCGCCAGCGCCGGCGCGACCGCGATGACGCGCTTGTACTTCGCGATGGCGTCATCGATTCGATTCTCCTCGCTCGCGCGCTCCGCCTCTTCCATCAGGTTGCGCGCCACTTCCGGCATTTCCTGGGCGCGTGCCGCGGCCGGAGCGAGAAGCGTGGCAACGATCAGAGCTGTCGCGAAACAGCGTGCCATCAGACCTTTGCCATGGCCGCCGCGATCGACCGGAACACACCCAACCCGTCTGTGTTGCCGAGCAGCGCCTCGGCACAGCGCTCCGGGTGCGGCATCATTCCCATGACATTGCGGCCGGCATTGCAGATGCCGGCGATGTTCCGAGCCGAGCCGTTCGGGTTCGACTCGCGCGTGACCCGCCCCTCGGCATCGCAGTATCGAAAGATGACCTGCCGGTTGTGCTCGAGCTTATCGAGCATCGCCTCATCGGCGAAGTAGTTCCCCTCGCCATGTGCGATCGGCATGCGCAGCACGGCGCCCTGCTCCAGCTCGCACGTGAACGGCGTGTCCGTCTGTTCGACGCGAAGAAAGACGTCGCGGCCGACGAAGCGCAGATGCTCGTTGCGCATCAGCGCGCCCGGCAGCAGACCGGCCTCGGTGATCACCTGAAAGCCATTGCAGATGCCGAACACCAATCCGCCCGCGGCCGCGTGGCGGCGGATCGGCTCCATGATCGGAGCGAACTTGGCCAGCGCCCCGGCGCGAAGATAGTCGCCGTAGGCAAACCCTCCCGGGATGATCACGCAGTCGGCGCCGCGCAGGCCGGTCTCCTTGTGCCACAGGATGTCGACGTCCGCGCCGAGGACGTCGCGCGTGACGTGCAGCGCATCGTGATCGCAGTTCGAGCCGGGCAGGACGACGATGCCGAATCTCATCGGGGAAGTTTAGCGCGAGGATGGACCCAATTGGTCATCCCGAGCGGGACGGAACCTCGGTGGATGCCGCGCTGAAGGACCGGCGATCTGCCATTTTCCGTGGGTTCGCTGCGGCTCGGAGGCAGTTAATAACCTGTCCGAGGCAGTTAATAGCCTCCCGGAGGCAGTTGTTTGCCTTCCAGAGGCAGTTGTTTGCCTCTCAGAGGCAGTTGTTTGCCTCTCAGAGGCAGTTGTTTGCCTCCCGGAGGCAGTTAATTGCCTCCCGGAGGCAGTTGTTTGCCTTCCAGAGGCAGTTAATTGCCTCCCAGAGGCAGTTGTTTGCCTCTCAGAGGCAGTTAATTGCCTCCCAGAGGCAGTTGTTTGCCTCCCAGAGGCAGTTGTTTGCCTCCCAGAGGCAGTTGCATTGCCTCCCAGAGGCAGTTGTATTGCCTCGCGGAGGCAGTTCATGAACTCCACGAGGCCATGAATGATCCAAAATTAGTGGATACCTGTCATCTTAAAGCGAGCGTTACTTCGCCACCGCCGCCCGTGGCGCCTTGTAAATCGTCAAAAACCCCGCTCGGTCGGTCACGATCACAGTGTTGCTGGCGTGGTCGTACACCATCGCGTACGCCGACACCCCGTAGAGCGACGCGGGAGTGACACGGCGGTTCGAGCCGGCGAAGGTGCCGCTGGCATCGCAGCGACGCTCGGCGAAGAGGAGCAACTCCGGCGAGGCCAGCGTGGCGATCTGCGCGCCGCTCCCCTCGGGGAGGCAGATCACGTCGCTGCTGGTCAGGTCCCCGAACCCGATCGACATCCGCATCTGTCCGTTTGCGCCCGCGGTCATCTGCTTCGCGTTCTTCGTTGGCGCCGCCAGCGGCTTTTCGAAGAGGGAACCGCGGCTGAGCGCTATCAGAGACTGATCGCCGGCCGCGAACAGCGCCAACTCGATCGATTTGTCTGTCTGCAGCGGCTCCCGCGAAACCTCGGCGAAGTTCGTCGTATCGAAGAGCGCCACGGACGTCGCCCTGGCGTTGCCGAAGTCCTCGGGAGCGACGACCGCGAGCAACGCGCCGTTCGCGCTCACGGCGATCGCCATCGGATCGTCGATGTTGATCGTCTTCAGCTCCCTCTCGCCATCGGCGTCGTAGACGTGGACGTGGCGGCCGAGAAGGTAAAGACGGCGTCCGGCCGGGTCGGGGACGAAGTCGCGGATCGGTTCACCTTCCATCGTGATCTCGCGGCGCACCGCCAGGTCGGGAAGCGAGAGGATCGAGGCACTCTCGTCCCTGCCGTTGGCGATATAGAGCCGGGTACCGGCGCCGTTGGTGCGCATCGTCACGAGCTCTTTCGTCGAGGCGATCTCGGCTGAGTCGAGAACGACGCGCTGTTTGATCGCGCCCGTCTTCGGATCGATGGCCACGACCGCCTGCGGCTCCGCCAGCCCCACATAGATGGTGCCGTCGGCACCGACGGCGACACCCCGTGGATCGCCGGGAAGCTGCCAGCGCTTGACGATCTTCTGGTCGCGGGCGGGAACCGGCGTGAGCGGCTGCGCGATCAGGCGCGATGCCGCCATCACGACCAGAGCGAGCGCAGCTAACTTGCTACTCCTCGATCGTGTAGGAGAAGGTTTCGATGACGGTGTTGGCGAGGAGCCGCTCGCACATCTGCCGGAGCTGACGTTCGATTTCTTCCCGAGGCTGGCCACTGTCCGCAAGCGTGACCCGAAACAGCTTGCCCGCGCGCACATCTTCCACACCTTCAAACCCGAGCGTGGTGAGCGAATGCTGAATCGCTTTCCCCTGCGGGTCGAGAACGGATGGCTTGAACTCGATGGTGATCGTGGCCTTCATCGGACGAATGATATGCGGTCGCGGGGTTGCGCGGGTTCGCGGTCGCTGGGTTGCTGGGTTACTGGGTTGCTGGGTTGCTGGGTTACCCGGCTGTCAGGTTGCCGGGAGATCGTCTTCCGGTGGGCTACCTTCGAACTCAGCAACCCAGTAACCTTGCAACCCCGAGACCCCGAGACCCCGAGACCGCGTAACCTCGTAACCCCGCAACCGCGAGACCGCGAGACCGCGAGACCGCGAGACCGCACTGTTAACCATCCTCCCCTCCTACCCGTAATAGCTCTGAGTTCGTACAGGAGGTTTTCAATGGAAGGTGCAGTGCTTCTGGTTCCGATCGTCGGTTCCGTCGGGTTTTTCATCATGGTGATGTTCATCGTCTGGGTTGCCAACAACGCGAAGAATCGCCGGTCGCAAATGCAGGCGGAGGTGCAGACGCGCCTCATCGACAAGTTCAGCAATGCTCCGGAGTTCGTCGATTTCCTCAACTCCGACACCGGAAAGCAGTTCCTGACCGGCGTCGACAAGATGCCTCAACTCATGGCTCGCGACCGAATCGTCGGCGGCGTTTCGCGCGGCGTGATCATGATGCTCCTCGGCGCGGCGTTCATCGGCATCTGGATCGCGGACAGCAATATCGGCTTCATGTATCCGGGGTTCATCCTCGTGGGTCTCGGCATCGGCTTCTTCATCTCCACCCTCGTCTCTCTGAAGTTGTCACAGAAGTTCGGTCTGATCGGCAATGACTCTCCGACAGCGCGCGAGGTGGTGGGCCATGGAATGGGCAAGCGCGACGCGACGGAAACACAGGCGTGAGGCGAACGTGCAATTGGAAGGTACCCTGATCCCGTCGCCGTTCGGAGTCGCCGTGCAGACGGCGGCCCCGCGGCGGCCCGAGAGACCGATGGACGAGGCGACATTCGAGGCGTTCTACCGGAAGACGGCCGGAGGTATCTGGTCGTACATCTACCGGATGACCGGGGACGCCGCCATGGCCGACGACCTGCTGCAGAAGACGTTCTTCCGCTTCCTGCGCAGCAACCCGGCCATCGCCGATGAGGATCACTTGCGCCGCTACGTCTACAAGACGGCCACCAACCTCGTCTTCGATCACTTTCGCGAGACGAGGCGGGATCAGACGCGGCCCTTCGATTGGATGCCGGCGGAAGCGCGGCCGGACCGTGGCGACCTGCGGCATGACATGTCCCGTGTCTTCGCGGAGCTCAAGCCTCAGGAGCGGGCACTGCTGTGGCTCGCGCACGTGGAAGGAAACTCGCACGAGGAAATCGCCGAGGCCATCGGCGTGAAACCGGCAAGCATCAAAGTGATGCTGTTCCGGGCCCGCAAACGCCTTGGTGAGATGCTGACGAAGAAAGGACTGGCCCCGGGGGGAACGCGATGACGACCGAGTGCTCTTTCGAGCCGAATGTCATGGAAGCTGTAGCCAACGATACCTGGACGGAGTCACTCCGCACTCACGTGGCGACGTGTGACGATTGCGCCGCTGCCGCCGAGGTGGCGCCCTGGATGGTCAGGTTCGCCGGCCTCGACGAGCGGGAGCACATCCTCCCTGATCCTGCCGTCCTCTGGCTGAAAGCGAAACTGCTGCAGTCGAGCGCCGCCGTGGAGCGCGCCTCCCTACCGATCAGCCGCCTCCAGATCGCTGCCTACCTCATCATCGCCGCCTTCTGGGCCGCGCTGCTGACATGGAAGTCGAGCGCCTTGCAGGCCTGGATCAATCACCTCTCCCCCGGTCACATGATCCTCGGCGCCACCGGCGCGGAGACGGCCTCACTGTCGCTGAGCGTATTGTTCGCGCTCATCATCCTCGCGTCGGCCACGGTCGGATTGGCGATGCATACGATCCTGGCGGAGGAGTGAGGGAAGCCTGACCAGCATGATCACCAGAGTCGGTAGCGAGTAGAGCGCCGCGGCGATTGCGATGATCCATTTGATCGACGATACGGTACAGACCAGCGGCGCGATGGCGTAGTTTCCGCCGATCTCCGCGGTCATACCGAGGTTCTCGAAGACGTCCATCAATCCGGCCACGAACATCGCCCACCCCAGGACCGTACCGGCACGCCCCAACCAGCCGCCAAGCAGGGCACCCCACAGGATGGATCCGTAGAAGCAGGCCAGCGCCAGCGTGGCCGTGTAGAGCGCGATGAATGCGTAGTCGAACCGGATGTCCTCGAGCGCGAGGTCGAGAAGACGGTGCTCACGCCAGGCCCCGACAATTGTCGATGCTCTGTCACTGTTCCGGGCCAATTCGAGTGCGCCGATCTTGTAGCCGCCCTCTGTCTTGAGCGGTGCGCCGTGGCATTCGAGCACGATCATCATTGCAGTCGTGCCGGCGACGAGGACCAGGAAAACCAGGAGAAGCGCGTTCTTCGGAAGCATTTCTTCACCTCTGTGGGCACCATCGTACGATCGTCAAAACGTGGCCCACATCAATACGCGCTTGAAGGTGTAGAAGTAGGGCCGCGAATCGCCGAGCTCCTCGACCACACGCTCGGTGTACGCGGTGAGGAACTCCTCGTAGCGCGCGGCCGACATTGCCTCACGATACGGCGTCAACGTCGTCCCTTTCGTCCACTCGACCACACCTTCTGTCGACGACAGCACATGGCCGTAGACCTGAAGTCGAACGTTCTGTCGCGCGAAGCCGAGGCGGTGCAGAAGCGCGGCGTACCACTCTGGTGGGAGCACGTTGACCGTTCGCGGCGGGATGCCGAACAACGCCCCGACTTCGGAGGCGATCCGGTGCGACGGGTGGTCGTGATTGGCCGGCATCTGCACGGCGAGCTGGCCGTGCGGCGAGAGCAGCGCGACCAGCCGCGCAAAGAGGCGTTCATGATCCGGGACCCAATGCAGAGCGGCGTTGGAGAAGATCAGATCGAACGGGCGGTCGGCGACGAAGGACTCAATGTCTCCGCGCTCGAAGCGAAGCACCTCCGAGCCGAACGACGCCGACTTGAGGAGCATCGTCTCCGAGCTGTCGATGCCGACAGTCTCCTCCGCGGCAAGCTGGTCGTGCAGTTCCCGAGTCAGCTCGCCGGTACCGCATCCGAGGTCGGCCACGCGCATGCCCGGCCGGCGCTCGATCAACGATGCCAGGTCACGAAACGGCTGCGCGCGCTCGTCTTTGAATCGTTCGTATTGGGTTGGGTCCCACATGGTTAATCGGGGGTCGGGAGTCGGGGGTCGGGGGTCGGAGCTACGCGGATTCAAAAGAATCCAACCGCAGACTCCCGACTCCCGATCATCGTTAATTGGGGGTCTGTGGTCGGAGCCTGGCGGATTCTACGACCCCCGACCCCCGACTCCCGACCCCCGCGTCATCTCAAATGATCCCAATTCATGATCGCATTCGTCACCAGCGCGTAGCTGCCCTGGGTGTTCTGGCGCCACATCGGGTTGTTGGCGAAGAGGAGGATGTGGCCTTTGCCGCGGGGGGCGTCGATGACCAGCGGTTTGCCGGCGATCTCGTCGCCGCCTTCGAGCATGCCTGACATCAGGAGCTGGTCGGCCTGCTTGGCGAATGAGACGATCACCCGTGGCCGGTCCTCGGCACGCGGCTGTGCGTAGTCGGAGTTCCACGGTGCGTCCTCGGGCGGCTGGAAGCCTTCCTCTCCCGGCGCGGGTTTCGGCCGTTCCGGCAGCGGTACGAAGGGGCGTCCCTGCACCACATCGGGATCGTTCTTTCCTCCGCGACCGCTGGGACGCGATTCCGGAGCCGGCGGTGGGTTCAGGCCGACCTGAAAGACCGATGTGCCGGCGTAGTAGATCGGCAGCGTGTCGTCGTAGCCGGCGGCGATGGGGCTCTTCTTGTCCGTCAGGCTGGCGAGGAGGATCGTGCCGGGCGCGCGAAGCTTCTGCGATTCGGTGACGCGCACCCATCGGGCCAGCCCGTACTGCACCGCCCAGACCGACGTGTCGCGCGCGGTGATGAGCAGGCCACCCTCTTCGACGAAGCGCGTCAGGTTGTCGACGCCGATGAGCCCGAGGCCCGGGCGCATGTCGTCGGTCTCGTCGATCCCGCCGAGGTTTGGCGTCAGCTCGGTCTTGCGCCAGGGAAGAGGCGGGCCGGGCGGGAGGCCGTTCACAATCTCGCTGGAGGAATTGCCGCCGCCTGTCGGCGCGAAGAGGATGACGTCGAATTTCTCGCGGAGGTTCGGCGTGCGCGCCGCCTCCTGCGTCGAGAGATACGAGTACGGGATGCCGAGAGACTCCAGACCGAGGCGGAACCAGCCTTCGTCCTGCGTGCGCAGCCAGGTGTGGAGGATGGCGATGCGCGGGAGGTGAATCTCGTGCGTCTTCGAAGCAGGAGCCGACGACGACGCGACGATCGTACCGGTAGCGTACTTTTTCGCGCCGGCAGTGAACGGCTCATCGGCGACGACCCAGTGCGCGCCGCGGTCCGCCCAGACGGCCCGGGCAACGCTCGTGTCGGCATTGTTCTCGATGATGGTCGAAGCGGGGGCAGCCGGCGCGCCGGTCCACTCGTGCATCGGAACCTTGAGCACTCCGCTATTCGCAAAGCGCTTGAATTCGACATTCTTCAGGTAGCCGAGCGTCCAGCCGGTGTCGTCGTACACCTTCTCGTCGCCGCGCACGTACTGGACGTCGAGCATGGCATCGGCGATGCGCGAGTAGGGCTGGTCCATCCGGACGATGAAGGTGCCTTTGGCGAAATTCACCGGCTGACTGGTGTTCTCTTTGGGTTGACCCGATGCCGGAGCAGTCTCCGAAGACTGCTTGACCGGAGAGTCCGCCTTGTGTTCGGTAGCGGCAACGGGCGGCGGCCAGTCAGGACTGAGGTTGAACGGCGCATCGGCAACCTGCACCTCCACGCCTTGCGCGCGAAGGAGGTTCATCAGATCGATGAGCTGTCCCTGACGCTTCTGCGCGCCGTTGAAGACCCAGGCGGCCGGGCCTTCATTCGCGGCTTTGGCGACGGCGCGTTTGCCGAGGAGATAGAACTGCTCGAGGAAGTGCTGCCGCCGGTCGGCGAAATCCGAAAGCGCGAGCAGGAGGCCGCTCTGCTGGTAGTTGACGTTGTTGCGCAGCGACCACTTCACGGTCGCCAGCGGCGGATTGGGCCGGAACCATTCCCGGTCGCTCTGGCCTCGCACGACGCGGTCGGCGGTGATGGGGAAGCGGTTGCCGAACGTCTCGTAGAAACGGCCGACGGCGTTGTGACCCTGGCCGGCCCACATCATGTAGTTCGGCGCCCAGCCGTCATAGAAGCCATACGTCCAGACGCCGGGCAGGCCGCGCTTGGTCAGTTCCTGCACCTCGTGCCAGGCCATCCGCTGCCACTCATCGATGACCAGCGGGTCGATCGATGGGTTGTACGGGCCGGTGCCGGTGGAGATGTACATGAAGGGCACCGACTCGTGCAGGTCGTGGAGCACCTGCGGGTGGAAGTCGAAGAACGCGTGGAGAACATTGCGGCTCAGCGCCAGGGCCAGGCCCAGGTTGTCGCGGTTGTTGTCGTGGGCAACGTAGTGGCCCCAGTAGACCAGCGGCGGCACGGGGCGATTCGGATTGGCATCGCGCCAGCGGGCCAGATCGAGCTGCCGGTCGCGGCCGTCGGTCTCGACCACCGGAGTGATGAGAACGATCACGTTGTCGCGAATCTTGCGGATGAGCGGCGAGTCCTCGACGGCCAGCCGGTAGGCCAGCTCCATCAGCATTTCCGGGCTGCCGGTCTCGGGAGAATGGATCGAGCCGGTGATGTAGTAGATCGGTTTGCCGCTGGAGATGAGGCGCGCGGCGTCGTCGTCGGTCAGCTTGCGTGGATCGGCTAGCCGTTTGGTCACGTCGCGGTAGTGATCGAGATTGGCGATCGTCTCGTTGGCGGCGACGGCGACCGCGATCATCTCGCGCCCTTCCTCACTCTTGCCGATGGAGAAGACCTTCACGCGCGGGGAGGCCGCCTCCAGAGCTCGCATGTAGCGGTTCACGTCCCCCGAGTACGTCAGGTGTCCATCGGCGCCGGAGATGTAGCCGAGGAACTTCAGCGGCGTTGGGACGCTGGTCGACGCCGGCAGGTGATCGACCATCTCGGTGCTGAACTGCGGCCCGGTCGTGAACTGACGGATCTGACGCGTGTAGTCAGCGTCGTTCTGCTGCTGGGCCACGGCGGTTGTGGCGAGGAGGATCAGGAATGCGAAACGTTTCAATTGAGGCTCCTTCTTTGCGGTTGCGGGGTCGCGAGGTTACGCGGTCTCGCGGTGCTCGTTCGGACGCGCGCCGCGAGACCTCGCAACCGCGAATCCGCGCGACCGCGCCTACATCAATATCCCATTCCTCACGATGTCCGAAAGGTCCTTGATTACCTGGAGCGAGTCCTTGCCGAAGGGCTCGGGGACATTGAAGAGAATCTCGATGGAGAAGTAGTTGAAAAAGACGCGCGAGGTGATGAGGAGGGCCGAGATCGGAGAGACGGAGGGGCGGAGGCGGCGTTTCATGGCCCCCAGGGCTTCCTCGCCGACGAAGGCACCATAGCGCTGGCCGAGCTCGCCGTAGAACTTGCGGATGTGCGTCCCCTCGAACTCGATGACGTCGACGAAGATCAGGGCGAAGTAGGGTTTGAACTCGCGAAGGGAATCGCGCGCCGCCAGGCCGAGCTGCTCGATGTTGTCGGGAAACTGGCCGACGGAAAGGGCGCGGGTGAAGGGGTAGCGGCGCGACTCGGTGATGCGCCAGAACTCGTCGAGCAGGGAGCGGAAGATCGACTCTTTGTCGGGGAAGTGGTGATAGACGTTGCCGGTCGAGACGCGGGCGGTGACGGCGATGTCGCGCACCGTCGTGGCGCGATATCCCTGATGCGAAAACAACTGCAAGGCGGCGTCGAGCACCTGTCGCCGGCTGCGTTCGGACTTCTCATCTCTCTGCATGCCTTGCCTGTCCGAAGGCTACCCGCGCGAGGGGCGGGGGTCAAATCTTCGTTGCTCCGGTGCTACGATAGCCTCTCACCAGACAATCCGATGGCACCCGGGTCCGACTCCGCGCGACGGCGCACGATCACCGTTTTTCTCACACAAGGCTTTGCCGGCCTGCTGCTGATGCTCTGGGTGACGTGGCTGCGGTTCGATCAGACAACGGCCATCCTGCACCACCTTCAGCCGAACGCCGCCAGCGTCATCCTCATCCTCATCGCCTTCGCGACGACGCTGGCCCTGCTGAAGTTCGAGTTGACGGAGCTGATTTACGTTTCGCTGGTCCTCACGGCATACACCGTCATGGTTCCGATCCTCGGCGTGGTGATGTCGTCGTGGCTGGCAGTGATCGTGGCCGGCTTCGCGCGAATCCTGGCCCTCAAACAGATCGGGCCGGCCAAGATCGAATCGACCGACCGTGTCGTCGATCACGTCAAGACGTTCGGGCTCTTCGGCACCTATGGCATCCCCGTCGTGGCCGCGGCCACGCTGTACGAGCGCCTTCACGGCGAGCTTCCGCTGGCGCATGCCACCTTCAGCGCGGCGCTGAAGATCGCGATCTGCGGCATCGTGCTCAGCGTCACCAACATCCTCCTGATGTTCCGCGTGGCCCAGTCCTATGGCTACTCGCTGCGAAAGATCCTTCGCATCGACGGCGTCGACCTAGCTATCTATTTGCTCACCGTGCCCTACGCGGTGATGACGGCCATGGCGTACGCGGCCCTGGGATGGGGGGCCCTGGTCGCTCTCGCCTTCACCGGCAGCGAAGCGATCTTCGTGGCCCGTAACCTGGCCAAGACGCGGATGAAGAGCGTCCTGCAACTGCAGCGCATCGCCTCGCTGACCAACATCGGCAAGACCATCTCCCTCCGCTACACCACCGAAGAGTTGCTGGCGGCGATTTACAACGAGTGCAAGCGCTCCGTCGACTGCACGCTCTTCACGATCGCCCTTCTCGACGAGTCGGCGAGCGAACTGTCGTTCGAGCTCGACGTGCGTGAGAACGTGAGCCTGCCAAAGGAGCGGCTCCCCCTCGGCGAGGGGTTGAACTCCTGGGTCGTCAGCCACCATGAGCCGCTCCTCATCGGCAGCGTGGCCGATGAGAAACGGATCGGCGTGACAGCAGTGGCGGACACCAAGCCGACCGAGTCATGGCTCGGCGTTCCCATGATCGCCCGCGATCGTGTGATCGGCGTGATCTCGGTGGAGAGCTTCAAGAAGAACGCCTTCACGCCCGACGACATGCTCCTGCTCACCGCGGTCGCCAACCAGGCTGCCGTGGCCATCGAGAACGCGCATCTCTACAAAGACCTGGAGGGACTGACGTTCGCGCTGGAACAGCGGGTCATGGAACGAACGAACGAGCTCCGCGAGACGAACCTTCGCCTGCTGGCCGCGGATCGTTCCAAGAACCAGTTCCTTGCCAACATGTCGCACGAGCTGCGCACGCCGCTCAATTCGATCATCGGCTTCTCCAGCGTGCTGCTCGAGAACACGCGCGGCATCCCCCAGCGGCTCTACAAGTTTCTGGAGAACATCCATGTCGCCGGCAACCATCTGCTGGAGCTGATCAACGACATCCTCGACCTGTCGAAAATCGAGGCTGGCAAGATGGAGCTGCGCACGGACGAATTCGACCTGCGCGACACGATCGCGTCGGTTGAGCGCGTGATGAAAGGCTTTGCCGCGGAAGCGAAGGTGAGCATTACCGCGTCGATCGAGCCCGCGGTGCCGCGCGTACGGCTCGATGAGGGACGCCTCAAGCAGATCCTCTTCAACCTGCTGTCGAATGCGGTGAAGTTCTCGCCCCACGGCGGGCCGGTGACCATCACCGTGAAGTCGCTGTCGCGCAGCACGTCACCGCTCGGCGTCGACACGGTGCGCATCGATGTTGCGGACCGAGGGATCGGCATTGCTCCCGACGAGTTGCAGCGGATCTTCGACGAGTTCTACCAGACCGAAGAAGGACGTCGCGCCCGGCGCGGCGGCACCGGCCTGGGCCTGTCTCTGACGCGGAACTTCGCAGAGCTCCATCACGGACGGATCGAGGTGCAGTCCGTGGCCGGCGAGGGCTCGTGCTTCACTCTCTACCTGCCCGTCGACTACGACGCTGCCGCTTCCACGTTGCCGATCGCGATGCATGTCGCCGGGGTCGCCGGCCAGGGGTCTGCCATCGTGGCTCCGACACCAGACCCCCGACCCCCGGCTCCCGACCGCCAACTACATCAGCTCTGATTCGGCGAAAAAGAACCCGATCTCGATTCTGGCGTTGTCGTCGGAATCCGACCCGTGGATGGCGTTCTGCTCGATCGACTCGCCGAACTCCTTGCGGATCGTGCCGGCGTCAGCTTTGGCCGGATCGGTGGCGCCCATCAACGCGCGCAGAGCAGGAACCGCATTCTCCTTCTCCAGCGCGGCCACGTAAACGGTGCCGGAGGTCATGTACCTGACGAGGTCCGGAAAGAACGGCCGTTCGCGGTGAACGGCGTAGAAGCCCTCGGCTTGACGGGTAGAGAGGTTGACTTTCTTCAGGCTCAGGATCCGAAAGCCCTCCGCTTCGAGGCGGCCGATGATTTTGCCGGTGTTTCCTTTGCGGACAGAGTCCGGCTTGATGATCGTAAACGTGCGATTCGACATGGGTGTTGTTTGTCCTTCTGCGCGGAATTGGGCGGCGGATTATAGCTGGGGTCCGGGAGTCGGCGGTCGGGGGTCGGGGGTCGGAGATCACCGCTTCTTGCTCCGACCCCCGACCCCCGACTCCCGACCCCCGCCAAGAAGCTATTTCGTCACGATCGCTGAGATCCCCGACGCTTCCAGTTTGGCGCGGACGCTGGCGGCCTGCTCGTGGGTTTCGAACGGGCCGATGCGCACGAGGTAGAGCGTCGTGTGATCGATCGTCGCTTCCTGGCCGATCGCTTTCAGCTTCTGCTGCAAGGCCTTGGCGTTGGCTTCCTGCGAGAACGCGCCGACCTGCACGATGTAGTGACCGCCGTGTGTGGCGGCCGGAATCGGCTGTGAAGGAGAACTCGAGACGCGGCCTGTGTTGAGTGTTGGAGAAGAGGTCGTCTGGGGCGTCCCGCTCGGGCTCGACTTCCTGACAGGGACTTGTTCGACCGACTTTCCGTTTGGGGCCACCTGTCGGTGTGTCTCGGTGCCGTCGGCGTGCAGCTCGCTCACCTCCACCCGATCGACGGTGGCGGGAGCGAGCTCCGGTTGCGGCTGGACAGGTGCGGGCGTGGGTGCGGGTAGCGGTGCCGGCATAGGCACCGGCGTGGGCGGGGCCGGAGTGGGGGTTGCCGGCATCGCGGCAACGGTGTTGTTGTCGGGCACATTGACCGCGAACGCCGCGGGCGGCTCGCGATCGCCGCGGCCGACCTTCACCACGGTCATCTCGATGTCACCGCCGCCGCTTTCGGCAATCCCGATCTGTTGTGCGGCAGCGAAGGAAAGGTCGATGAGGCGATCACCGACGTATGGACCGCGATCGTTGACGCGGACGCGCACTGTCTGTCCGGTCTTGGGATTGCGGACATCGAGGAGCGTACCGAATGGCAGGGTGCGGTGCGCCGCCGTCATCAGCATCGGATCGAAAATCTCGCCGTTTGCCGTTGTCCGGCCGGCAAACTCCTGTCCGACCCAGCCTGCCGCACCGTGCGCCGACATCGGCTGCTGTGATTGCGGCCCCGGAGACGCCGACGGCGAAACCGAGGTCGATCGCGACGCCTGCCGGTTTGCGCATGCTGCCAGCGAAATCACCGCAACGGCCAGAAAAGCTCGTTTCATACCCGCACCTCGCCGACTTCCGATCCGATCTGAGCGCGCTCGGCTTCGAGAATGGGATCGACATCCTCGACGAGAAACCGCTCCGTCTGCTGCCTGGACAGTCCCGTGTAATTCTCGGGCCTGGCCATGGTCTCGATCGATGCGCGATCGATGCCGAAAAGCGCGTCGGTAGCGATCCGATCGAAGAGATCGTTCTCGCCGGCCCCGGACTTCAGCGTCTCCGCGGCAGCCTGCGAATGGATGCGCACGCGCTCGTGAAGCACCTGCCGGTCTCCACCGCGCCGCACCCCTTCCATCATCAGGTTTTCGGTCATCATGAACGGTAGCTCCCGCCGGACATTGGCGGCGATCACTTCTTCGTGGACCACCAGCCCGGCAACGATGTTGTCATAGATCAGGGCAATCGCATCGGCGGCGAGAAACGCTTCCGGGATGGCGATGCGGCGGTTGGCCGAGTCGTCGAGCGTCCTCTCGAACCACTGCGTGGCCGCCGTGAGCGCCGGATTGAGAGCGTTGACGAGGAGATGCCGTGCCAGCGCGTCGATCCGTTCGGCGCGCATGGGATTGCGTTTGTACGCCATCGCCGACGAGCCGACCTGCTCCTCTTCGAACGGCTCCTCGATCTCGTGCAGATGCTGGAGCAGGCGCATGTCGTAACCGAACTTCGACGCCGACTGCGCGAAACCCGACAGCACGTTCACGACCTGCGAGTCGACCTTGCGCGTGTACGTTTGTCCGGAGACGGGATAGCTGCGACGCATGCCGACCTTCTCGGCGACGAGCTGTTCCAACCGGTTGACCTTGGCCTCGTCGCCGCTGAACAAGCTGAGGAACGAGGCCTGCGTCCCCGTCGCTCCCTTGACTCCGAGGATGGCGAGCTGCGATCGCCGAAACTCGATCTCGCGAAAGTCGAGCAGCAGATCGTGCAGCCACAGAGTGGCACGTTTGCCGACGGTGGTCAGTTGCGCGGGCTGGAAATGCGTGAACGCGAGCGCCGCAGTTCCCCGCCAGTGCCAGGCGAAGTCGCGAAGCTTGGCCATCAGATTGACGATGCGCCGCCGGATGATGCCGAGGGCCTCGCTCATCTGCAGGATGTCGGTGTTGTCGGTGACGAAGGCGGAGGTGGCGCCGAGGTGGATGATTCCCTTCGCGGACGACGCCTGCAACCCGTAGGCGTAAATGTGCGCCATCACATCGTGCCGGATCTCGCGCTCGCGGCGTTCGGCATCTTCGTAGTTGATGTCGTCCGCATGCGCTTTCAGGTCAGCGACCTGCGCAGCACTGATGCCTAATCCCAGTTCCCGCTCAGCCTCGGCAAGCGCAATCCAGAGCCGCCGCCACGTCCGGAATTTGTAGTCGGCGGAGAAGAGGTACGACATCTCCTTCGAGGCGTACCTCTCGTTGAGAGGGTTCTGTGCGGTGTCGCGCATCACCGGTCCGGATTATACGGCGTTGACACCGCGGCACCGACCCGCGACACTAACGTTGCACATGCACCCTCCCGTCGCCACCCGGGCTCCGCGCCGCGCCGCACAGGCAATCCGCAGAATCGCGGTAATGCTCCTGGCCATCCTGGGCCTGGCGGGCATCATCTCGCTCTTCGCCGGCCGCGCCACCTCGGAGCTGCAGCAGTCGCGTAAACGCGTCGAATCGCTCAACGCCGAGATCAAGCAGCTCGAAAAGGAGAACGGCCGGCTGCGCGCCGAGATCGACAGCGCAAAGAACTCGACGTACACGATGGAGCGGATCGCCCGCGTGGATCTGGGGATGTCGCGCAAGGGCGAAGTGATCTACCTGCTGCCGCGGTGATTGCGCCTGCGAGGCGTTGTCGGTTGTCTGCGGCTTCGCCGCGTTGTCGGTTGTCGGTGGAGGTTCTCCGTCGCAACTAACTAACCGGCAGCTAACCGTTCAGCTAACCGGCATCTCTCATCATCTGAGTGGAATGCGGACACTGTGTATCGTCGAGAGCCTTCTCCCCCGCGTTTTTCAGCGGGGGAGAAGGTGCCGAAGGCGGATGAGGGGGCGGTACTCGCGCTGAAGTTGCGTGTTTTCAAGCGCTTCCCCCGGCCCGTCACTTCGCAGATCGGCAGCCGCGCGTCCCCTCACCCGGCCGGAGCTTGCCCTGAGGAGCGTTAGCGACGAAGGGGCCCACCCTCTCCCCGCTCGATCGCGGGGAGAGGGTTCTCGATATCATGTTGAGCCTTTGTGAGAAATACGGGCCTAACGGCAGAGCCGCACCACGCAGCGCCAAGCGGCACTGACAACCGACAACCGACAACACGCCACAGGCGACTTTGTCACTTCCCCTTCGCAGCCTCCGTGGCGCGATTGACCTCGGCGACATATCCGTCGATCACCTTGGCCACGATCTCGATCTGGGCATTCGCGTCACTCCACTGCTTCTGCTCGATGGCCTCGCGTACGCCTGGGACCGTCTTGACGCCGTAACCGGTGTAGAAACCGGGCGCGTAGATCTGATGACGGAACCATGGCCGGCGCGGCAATCCCTCGGGGCGAAGGAGCGATTGCTCGATGTGCATGAGGGCGTGGTCGACGGCTGCCTGGCGCGCGGCTGCATCAGGAGGTACGGCGGCAGCGGCGCGGTCGAACTCCTGTGCGCTTCGTTTCAGGTGCGCCACCGCGTTCTGCAGCGGCGCGAAATTGAGATACGGCCCGGTCTCTTCAGCCTTCGGCGCGACAAAAGTCTTTGTCGGATCGGCGGCGAGCTCGTAGGCGTGCTCGCGAACGAGGCGATTCCGGTCATCGATGTCGCGCCGTGTCGTTTCGGCCAGCTTCGTCAGCTCGTCGAGGTAGCGGGACAGCGTGTCGGCAAACGTCGTCAACTCGAACGGCAGCACATCCGCGTTCGCCAGCCGTAGCACCAACCGCCCGGTCGTTTTCGCCTGGGCAATGCCGTAGTCGAACGTCGGATCGCCGAAGCGCGTGTAGTGATCGAACGAGTCATAGACCGAATGATAGGACCCGCCGCCGCCCTCGCCGCCGTAGCCGATGTTCAGGGCGGCAATTCCGGTGTGCTGCAGGAATGGCGTGTAGTCGGAGCCCGAGCCGAGGGCGCCGAGGCGAATGAGGTCGTGCTCGCGCAGCTCTTTACGCGCCTCGGCGTTCGTGGCAAGGGTGGCCTCACGTGCCTGCATGCGCGCGAGCACGGAGACGTTCCGCTCCGGATCGGGGACGTCGCGCGCCACCTGCGTGACGAGCCGTTCGAGCGTGTGCGAGCCCTCGGCTTCGAGGAAGCCTCGCGAGTTCGTATCCGAGTTGATGTAGACGACGCCTTTGTTTCGCAACTCGTCGGCGTGTGTCTCGGCCCATTCCGTGGAGCCGATGAGCCCCTCTTCCTCACCGTCCCAGGCAGCGAACTGGATCGTCCGTTTCGGCCGCCAGCCGGTTTTCGCAAGCTCGCTCATCGCCCTGGCCTCTTCCAGTTGGGCGACCTGACCGCTGAGCGGATCGCTCGCGCCGTTGACCCAGGCGTCGTGATGATTGCCGCGCATGATCCACTCGTCGGGATACTGCGAGCCGGCCATGCGCGCGATCACGTCGTACGCCGGGACCATGTTCCAGTTGAACTCCAGCGCCAGGTGGACGCGCGACGGGCCGGGCCCGATGTGATAGGTGATCGGCAGGGCGCCGCGCCACTCGGGCGGAGCCACCGGCCCGCCGAGGGCCCGCAGGAGCGGCAGGGCATCGGAGTACGAGATCGGCAGAACGGGGATCTTCGTAATGACTTCGGCATCTTTCCGGTCGATTCGTTTCGCGTCCGCGGTCGCGCCGACGCCGGGAGTGAGCGGATCGCCGGGATGCACGGGCATATCCATCACCGAGCCGCGCTGGGCGCCGTTCTCATTGCGATAGGCGCCTTTCGGATAGACGTCGCCCTGCCCGTAGCCGTCGTCGCGCGGGTCGGAGTAGATGAGGCAACCGATGGCGCCGTGCTCCGCCGCCACCTTGGGCTTGATCCCGCGCCATGAGCCGCCGTAGCGCGTGATGACGATCTTTCCCTTCACGTCGATGCCGTGACGCTCGAGGATCTCGTAGTCGGCGGGGATGCCGTAGTTGGCGTAGACGAGATCTCCCGTCACGTCGCCGTCGATCGAGTAGGCGTTGTAGACGGGAAGCTGCTCGCTCTGTTGTCCCGAGGTGGCATCGCCCGGCACCGGCGGCTCGACCAGCTTGGCCGTGAAGTGCTCCGGCGCAATCAGCTCGACCAGGCGCCGTTTCGGCGTCGGGAAGAGGACGGTGAACTCCTCGATATGGGTGTCATAGCCCCACGACTTGAAGAGCGAGGCGATGAACTCGGCGTTGTCTTTGTCGTAGGCCGACCCGAGGTGATGCGGCCGCGCCGAGAGGCGCTTCATCCAGTCGCGAAGGTCATCGCGTTTCAGCGATGAATCGAACTGCGCTTCGAGCGCGCGCTCCTTCGCCGCGGATGCGCTGCTGAAACCAAGCATCGGCGGATCGGCGGGGTTCTGCGCGAAGAGGGTGGTGGCGAGAAAGATGACGAGTGCGATAGCTGTGCGGCGCATGAGCGCGGATTGTAGGGCAGTCGGGGGTCGGGAGTCGGGAGTCGGGGGTCGGAGCGGGCTGGTGGATTAGTGGATTGGTTGATTAGTAAGGTTCTAATCCATAACCTGGATTTCTCGCCATCTGATTGAAATCGCAGGCACAGTGTTAAATCGAGAGTCCTTCTCCCCACCGCGTTTTTCAGCGGGGGGGAGAAGGTGCCGAAGGCGGATGAGGGGGCTTTGGCTCTTGCAGTGCAGTGGACTATTTTCATGAACGGGCGGGTGGAAACGATTGAAAACAGGCAACTTCGCCGCGAGAACCGCCCCCTCATCCGCCTGTCGGCACCTTCTCCCCCGCAAGAAACCGCGGGGGAGAAGGGCTCTCGACGGGTACAGGGTGCCGACGATTCCAGTGAGAGTGTGAGAAATGCGGCTAATCCACTAATCCACTCTCAACACTCCGACTCCCGACGCCCGACTTCCGACTCCGACTCCCGACTCCCGACTCCCGACTCCCGCTCCACAAACACATCCACGTACGATACGCTCCCCCTTGTGGCGCTCGTGTTTGTCGCCGGCAACGCTGCCGACGTCTTCGGTCCGGAGCTGGCGCAGGCCATCGATGCTGTTCTGCGGCAGCGTTTTCCATCGCTCGCGGTCGTGCGCCGCGAACCCTATCGCTCCGATCCTGTCGAAGCGGCCGGTTGGTCACAGCTGCAGGCGCGCGCCATGCGGATGATCGCAGCCCCGCACCTCTCCGGGCTCGACGCCTATCAGTCGGTCTACCTTCCTCTGCGGTTCGAGCGCGTCGAGCACATCGTCGTCCCGACGGTCGCCGATCCTCTGGAGACCGGCAGCCTCGATGCGCTGCTCGATGAGTTGCGGCTCTTTGCAGCGCAGGCCTCGCTGCCGACAGACGACGTCGAGCTGATGCAACTGGCCGCAAAATATCTCGAAGACGACGACCTGTTCGACGCCGATCTCGACGTGCAGACGTACGTGCAACTGCTGTTGACGGCGAAGCAGGCGGCGGCGCACGGCGTCGCGCTGTGGATTGCGGCGGAGTGAGATCGCGGTTGCGCGGTAGCGCGGTTGCGCGGTTGCGCGGTTGCGCTGGCACTCCTCACCCCGAGACCGCAATTCGCGTTGACGCAAAGCCAACGCGAACGCGCCGCGATAGCGGAAGAAGAGGGTAAACAGGGGTGCGAGTGTGTTCGCTTGGTCGCCTGGCTCACGGTAGAGTCAAATAACATCGACTGCTGGCATCGCAATTTTTTTTCGTGGCATCGCAATCTTTTTTTGTGGCACCGCAATCTTTTTTTGTGGCACCGCAATCTTTTTTTGTGGCACCGCAATCCTTTTTTGTGGCACCGCAATCCTTTTTTGCGGCATCGCATTATTTTTGGACACATCAGCACGGCTGTGTCCATATTCCGAACATCTGCGTTCAAAATATGAACATCGATGAAGGCGCCAGCGATCCGAAACCCCGGCTTCGAGCGGGAGAAATGTGGGCGTCCAATCTTCCGAGCCCGCTTCAGCGCGCGACAGACACGCTTTCGGATAAGCGCTCTTCTGCCGCCCGCTCGATCGGGCTACTAATCTGAGGATGCTCGTTTTACCCGGCTCGAACCCGGGGCCCCGGGATTTCAAGCCCGGCTTTCGCCGGCGAGGCGCATTTGAGCTTCCCGCTTGAACGCCCAACCGCCTCTGACGAAGCGTATGCCCCGAGACCGCGCGCCGGCGACCGCGACCGCATAGAATCGCCCACGAATGGACCGACTCAAACGGCTGGCGCCGTTCCTCAAGCCGCTTCTGGTCCTGGCTCTGTTCGCCGTGGCCCTGCGCGTGCTGCACGACACGCTGGCTGAGTCCCGCTATCGCGAGGTCCTCGCCTACGTCAACACGCTCCCCCGCCACCAGCTCCTCCTGGCTATCGTCTTCACGCTTCTCAGCTACTTCGTGATGACAGGCTACGACACCCTGGCTTTCCGCTACATCCGGCATCCGCTTCCGTACTTCAAGATCGCCCTGGCCTCGTTCATCGGCTACGCCTTCAACAACAGCGTCAGCTTCTCGGGGCTCGTAGGCGGATCACTGCGCTTCCGGCTCTACAGCGCATGGCGTCTCACCGGCGTCGAGATCGCCAAAGTCATCGCCTTCTGCACGATCAGCTTCTGGCTTGGTTTCGTGCTGCTGGGAGGGTTCTTCTTTCTGGCCACGCCGCCGGAGCTTCCTCCTTCGATTCATCTGCCTTTCGCCTCGATCCGTCTCTTCGGAGTCGTGCTGCTCCTGCCGGCGATCGGCTACATGCTCTGGGTGGCCGTCCGCCGCCAGCCGATCCGCTTCAAACAATGGGAGTTCGAGCTGCCCTCGGCCGGGTTGTTTCTGGCGCAGTTAACGACGTCGTGCCTCGACTGGATCCTCGCCGCCGGCGTTCTCTACATCCTCCTGCCCGACTCGCTGACCCTCACCTTCAGCCGGTTTCTATGCGTCTTCCTTCTGGCACAGATCGCCGGCGTTGCCTCCAATGTGCCGGGCGGCCTGGGCATCTTCGAGGCCATCATCATCGTCTTTCTGGCGCCCTTCTTTTCAGCGTCAGGGATCCTCGGCGCCCTCATCGCGTTCCGCGCCATCTACTACCTGCTGCCGCTCCTCATGGCCATCGTGCTGCTGGCCATTCACGAGATCGTCGAGAAGCGGGAAGGGGTGGCCAAGGCGTGGAGGATCTTCGGCCGCTGGGCGCCGGGCCTTGCTCCGCAACTGCTCGCCATCACGACCTTCGTGGGCGGAGCGGTGCTGCTCTTTTCGGGCGCCACGCCGACACTTCCGGGCCGCCTCGGGTTCCTGCGCCGGGTCGTGCCACTGCCGGTCGTCGAGCTGTCTCACTTCTTCGGATCGATCACCGGCGCGGCCTTGTTGCTGCTCGCGCGCGGCTTGCAACGACGCCTCGACGCCGCCTACCACATCACCGTGGGCGTCCTGGCCGCGGGAATCCTGTTCCAGCTCTTCAAGGGAGGCGACTTCGAAGAGGCCACCATCCTGGCGGTGATGTTGTTCGCCCTCATCGCATCGCGGCGCCACTTCTACCGCAAGGCCGCTCTCGTCAATGAAGGGTTCGGGCCGGGATGGATCACCGCCATCATCCTGGTCGTCCTTTCCTCTGCCTGGCTGGGATTCTTCAGCTACAAACACGTCGAGTATTCGGGCGATCTCTGGTGGCACTTCTCGTTCCGCGCCGACGCGCCGCGTTTCCTGCGAGCCTCGGTCGGCGTCCTCGGCGTGCTGCTGCTCTTCTCCATCCAGCGGCTGCTCCGCCCCGCACCAGAGGAGCCCGATCCGCCGCGGATCGAGGAGATCGAACGCGCCGCCGCCATCATCTCTCACGAGAAGAATAGCCAGACCAACCTGGCCCTGCTCGGCGACAAGCCTCTGCTATTCAGCCCGAGCGGAAATGCGTTCCTCATGTATGGCGTCGAGGGCCGGAGCTGGATCGCCATGGGCGACCCGGTTGGCGAAGAGGACGAGAAACAGGAGCTGATCTGGCAATTTCGCGAGCTATGCGACCTTCACGCCGGCTGGCCTGTGTTTTACGAAGTGCAGAGGCAGAACATGCACTTCTACCTCGACCTAGGGCTGACGCTGGTGAAGATCGGTGAGCAGGGGCGCGTGAATCTGGAAGAGTTTTCGCTGGAAGGAGCCAAGCGCAAATGGATGCGCTATACGCTCCGCCGCGTCGAGGCGGAAGGGTGCCGGTTCGAGATCATCGATCCTGAACCGGTCATGGAGGAGCTCCGGGCCATCTCCGATTCCTGGCTCGCCGAGAAGCGAACGCGCGAGAAAGGCTTTTCCCTGGGCTTCTTCTCCGAGGAGTACATCCGCCGCTGCAGGGTCGCGGTCGTGCGCCGCGGCGACCGCATCGTGGCTTTCTCCAATCTGTGGCATGGGGCGGAGGCCGAGCTCTCCGGCGACCTCATGCGCCATCTCCCAGACGCTCCTGCCGGGGTTATGGACTACATGTTCGTCAACCTCCTCCTCCAGGCAAAGGAGCAGGGATATCACTGGTTCAACCTGGGAATGGCCCCGCTGTCGGGATTGGAAAACCGCGCCCTCGGCACACTGTGGAACCGCGTGGGAGCGCTGGCCTACCGATTTGGTGAGAACTTTTACAACTTCCAGGGCGTGCGGCAATACAAGGAGAAGTTCGACCCCGTCTGGGAGCCGATGTACCTCGCCAGCCCCGGCGGATTTGCACTGCCTCGGATCCTCACCAACCTCACGGCGCTCATATCAGGTGGGTTGCGGGGTGTGATCTCGAAGTAGCCGCTGACTCCAGCGTAGCGCGCGTAGCGCCGGCGGCTCGCCGGCTGGACCGCCGCCGGCTCGGCGGCAATACTTGAGCACTTACCCCAACACCGCCAGCGGGCCGCTGGCGGTCCAGCCGGCGAGCCGCCGGCGCTACGTGCGCTACGTCCTTCTTCGTCGCTTCGCTCCTCGGGATAAACTTCCAAGACATGAAGAGCGTAACGTCCGCCCTCCTTCTTACTCTGACCATCGCCGTCAACGCATTCGCCGCGACCAAACCGGCACCGAAGCCGTTCAACGTCGTCGAGGCGAGCATCTCCGACATGCAGGCCGCGCTGCGCGAGGGGCGCGTCACCTCGCACGAGCTCGTGCAGCAGTACCTCCTGCGCATCGCCACGTACGAGGACAAACTACACGCGGCCGTCACCGTCAATCCGAACGCGCTGAAGGAAGCCGATGAGCGCGATCGGGAGCGCGCGGCCGGCAAGGTGCGCGGACCGCTGCACGGCATTCCCATCGCCCTCAAGGACAACATCCAGACCACGGACCTGCCGACCACCGGCGGCGCGCTGGCGTTCGCGAACCTCGTCCCACCCTACGACGCCACGCTGACGAAGAACCTCCGCGACGGCGGCGCCATCATCATCGCCAAGACCCAGCTCACCGAGTTGGCGAACTGGGTGGCCGGCAACCCGCCGATGCCGACGAACTACAACGCCCTCAACGGCTACGGCTTCAATCCCTACGATCCGCGCCGCGACCCACGTACCGAGTTCGGCGACGGCCGCCCCGCCCTCTCCACCGGCGGCTCCAGCTCCGGCGCCGGCACGACGGCGAGTTTCTGGGCAGCGAATGTGGGCAGCGAGACGTCGGGATCGATCCTCAGTCCCTCGAACCAGAACATGCTCGCTGCGATCAAGCCGACGGTCGGCCGCATCTCCCGCTACGGAATCATTCCCATCACCGCCGACCAGGACACGGCCGGCCCGATGGCGAAGTTCGTCACCGACGCCGCCATCCTCTTCGGCGCCCTCGAGGGCAACAACCCCGATGCCAACGATCCCGCCACGACGCGCTGCACCCCACCGCCGAATCACGATTATCTGCCCTTCTTAAAAAAAGATGGACTCAAGGGCGCGCGCATCGGAATCCCCCGCGCCGGCTTCTACGACAAGACCACAGTCCCCGGCGCCGATAAGCCGCGCGGCGGACTCAATCCCGAACAGACGAAAGCGATGAACGAGGCCATCGCCGTCCTCAAAGAGCAGGGCGCCGTCGTCGTCGACCCCGCCGACATCCCGAGCGTCGTCGACAAGAATGCCAACGACAACTACTTCCTCTGGGGCGTCTGCTCCGACATGGACGAGGTCAAAGGCCGCAAGTGCTCGATCGATCTCGCCTACGGGATGGAGCGCGATTTCAACAAGTGGCTGGCGGCACTCGGCAGCGCCGCGCCGGTGAAGTCGCTGACCGAGCTGCGCAAGTGGAACACCGATCACCAGAAGATGGGGGCCATCAAGTACGGCCAGTCGCTGCTCGACATCTCCGACGCCATGGATCTCGACCTCTACAAGGCGCGCTACGAATCCGACCGCGCCAACGACATCCGCCTGAGCGCCACGCACGGAATCGACGAGGTGATGAAAGCGCAGAACCTCGACGCGATTCTCTTCCCTGGACCGATCGGTGCCTCGATCGCCGCACGACCCGGCTACCCGACCGTGATCGTGCCGTGGGCGATGGTGCCGAACGCGCCGCCGACGGCATTCCCCGAGGGCTTCAAGGCCTTGCCGCAACCGTTCGGAGTCAGCTTCACCGGGATGGCGTGCAGCGAACCAACATTGCTTAAGCTCGCCTACTCGTTCGAGCAGGCCACGAAGAAGAGGGTACCGCCGCCGTCAACGCCGTAAGCTAGTGTCTTACGCCGCGCCGCCGTGGCGGAATGTCCGAAGCATCGAAAATCCACGCGGCCCCGGTTCCACCGGCGCCGGGACCTCCGACAATGGCCGTCCTGCCGTCGGCGGAAAGGGACACGGAAGAGCCCTGTAAGGCGTACAGGTCGTTCAATCCGACCAATTGTGTCCCCTGCTGGATCCAAACTCCTCCGCTCCGTTTCCAGATCCACGCGGCACCGGAGGGTGGTAAATAGGGACCGGCGGCAGCCCCAGGGTCCTGAGGCGCTCCAACGATGGCAGTGTTGCCGTCGGCAGATAGGGAGATGGAGGAGCCTTGTGCACAGAGTCCTTCCGGCAGCGCGCCCGAACCGACCAGCTTCGTTCCCTGCTGGCTCCAGACTCCTCCGCTCCTGTTCCAGACCCACACGGCCCCAATGCCGACGGGGAGACTATCGTAGTCGCCGGGCCCTCCGACGACGGCCGTGTTGCCGTCCGTGGATAGGGCCACGGACCAGCCTTGGCCCGCACTGCTCGCTGCGCCCGAGCCCACCAGCTTGGCACCCTGCTGGCTCCACACTCCTGCACTCCTGGTCCAGACCCACGCGGCCCCGACGCCATAGGGGAGACCGTTTTCCAGAGGTCCTCCGATGATGGCTGTGTCGCCGTCAGCGGACAGGGCGACAGAAAAGCCTTGGCCAACATTGCCCACTGCGCCCGAGCCCACCAGCTTGGTACCCTGTTGAGTCCAGACTCCTCCACTCCTTGTCCAGACCCACGCGGCGCCGACACCGCTGTTGTCGCCGGTGCCTCCGACGATGGCCGTATCGCCGTCAGCGGAGAGGGCGACAGAAAAGCCTTGGCCAACATTGCCCACTGCGCCCGAGCCCACCAGCTTGGCACCCTGTTGGGTCCACGCTCCTCCGCTTCTGGTCCAGACCCATGCGGCGCCGGCGCTACTGTCGCCGGGCCCTCCGATAAGGGCGGTGTTGCCGTCTGCGGAGAGGGCCACGGACAAACCCTGTTCAACGTTACCAACGGCGCCGGATCCGACCAGTTTTGTACCTTGCTGGGTCCATACTCCTCCGCTCCTGGTCCAGACCCACGCGGCACCGGCGTAATTGCTGTCGTTGGGCCCTCCGACGATGGCTGTGTTGCCATCGGCGGAGATGGCGACGGATCTGCCCTGGGAAGCGTTGCCGATGGCACCCGAGCCCACCAACATCGACCCATGCTGTACAAACTGCTCGGAGACTGGTTCGGAGCCCAGCGCGGAGCAGGCAACGATGATCGAAGCAACGTGGTAGCGCAATTTCATAGTGAGTGCCTTATGCCGCGCGCGATTCATATTGAACTGTTGTACTGGCGATCAGTGCCTGACGCCCCGCCGCCGCGGGGGAACGGCTTCCGCGGCGAAGATCCACGCCGCCCCGACTTGATTGTTGTCCGAGGGCCCTCCGATGATGGCCGTGGTGTGGAAAACGACGATCAGCGAAACGGTACGACGCCTGTTCATCTGAACCCTTCGGAGGACTGCGATTCCGCGCTCATCAAGAGCAATATATGCCATGACACCATAAAAGACACGCGGGACAGGCACTTTATTACTTTGTCACTGTCCGGAATCATGTAGGTCCCGCCTCACGCGATAGGTTGATGCCATGGCAACAAAACGTCTGAGCACCTTCACCGCACTGGCCGGCGGCACGCTTGTCATCGGTTCGCTCGACATCACCTACGCGATGCTCTTCTGGACATTCCGGGGCGTCGGACCGACCCGCGTCCTGCAGAGCGTTGCCGCGGGTCTGATCGGGCGCGAGGCTGCCGTCAGCGGCGGAATGAAGACTGCGCTCCTCGGCCTCGCTCTTCACTACTTCATCTCGTTCTCCATCGTCCTGGTCTACTGGATCGGGGCGAAGTTGATGCCGGTGTTGCGGCGCCATGCGGTGATCTGCGGCGCGACGTACGGCGTTCTCGTCTACATCGTCATGAACTACGTCGTCATCCCGCTGTCAATGACACACAACGGTCCTTTCAATCTCCTCTGGGTCGCCTGCAGCGTGATCGTTCACGCGTTCCTGATCGGAATGCCCGCGGCGCTGTTCGCAAAAGCGGCACTGCCCGAGACGGCATCGTAGAATCCGCTCATGACAGACATTCGCGAATCGGTGCTTTCGGCCATTGGGAACACACCTGTCGTCAGGCTGCGCAAACTGCCCGAGAGCGGCAGTGCCGAGATCGTGGTGAAGCTGGAGTACTACAGCCCGACCGGGTCGTACAAAGACCGGATGGCGCTGTCGATGATCGAAGGGGCCGAGAGCCGCGGCGCCCTGAAGGCGGGGATGCGCGTCGTCGAGTTCACCGGAGGGAGCACCGGCTCGTCGCTGGCCCTGGTGTGCTCGGTCAAAGGCTATCCGTTCATCGCGTTGTCGTCCGACGCGTGGTCGAGCGAAAAACTGAGAACGATGACCGCTTTCGGTGCGGACCTTCGCCTTCTTCCAAGCGAAGGGGGCAAAGTCACGCCCGGCCTCATTCAGCGTCTGAAAGCCGAAGCCGAGCGGCTGAGCGCGGAGCCGGGAACGTACTACACGAACCAATTCAACAACAAGGATGCCATCACCGGCTATCGCGGAATCGGGACGGAATTGCTGGCCCAGGTGGGCACGATTTCCACGTTCTGCGGCGCCGCCGGAACGGCGGGGATGATTGCCGGCGTGTCGCAGATCCTCAAGAGCACCGGATGCCGGATCATCGCTCTCGAGCCCGACGGCTCGCCGGTGATCACGACCGGCCGCGGCGGACCACATCGCGTGGAAGGAATCGGCCCCGGCTTTGTGCCGCCACACCTGACCGCGGACATCTACGACGAGGCACGCGCCATCAGCGAAGCCGAGGCGCGCGTCATGGCGCGTCGTCTGGCACGGGAGGAGGGCATCTTCGCCGGCGTCTCCACCGGACTCAATGTCGTCGCCGCGCTTCAGATCGCACGCGAGCTCGGCCCCGGTCACACCGTCGCCACCGTTGCCGTCGATACGGGGCTGAAGTATCTGGCCGGCGATCTGTTCGACACGTAGCGCTGCGCTGCGCCGCTTCCGACGAACTGCCTACGGGAACCCGTTCATGGAGGCACTGGGAGCACCCTCCGTGCCCTCAGTGTCTCTGTGGTTGAATCGCCATTGTCGCGTCTCCCCCTATACTCCGGTGCGTCAATGAAGTCCCGTCCCGAGGTGTTCAAGTTTGGTGGGGTCGCTGTCGGTAACTCCGCGGCGATCCGAATCGCGCTAGCGCATGTGCGGCGCGCCGCGCCGAATGTCGTGGTCGTCGTTTCGGCGATGAACGGGATCACGGACCTTCTTCTCGATGCCGGTCACGCGGCGTTGCAGCGCGATCGAGGGCGCTGCGAGGATGCCGCTGTGGAGCTAGAAGCGCGGCATATGCTGCTGGTTGCGGAGCTGATCGTATCGAAGCATCGCGCCGAGGAGCTCACGGGCGTGATTCGCGAATCGGTCCGCGAGATGCGCTCGATGATGGAGAGCATCGCCGTACTCGGGGAGTTGACAACGCGCGCGCTCGATGCATTCGTCGCCAGGGGAGAGCGCGCCGTCGCGCGGGTCTTCGCGGCGGCAGCGGAAGAAGCGGGGATCGAGGCCGTCTACGTCGACGCGGTGGACATCATTCAGACCGAGCGCCGGCTCGGCACGCTCTGGCCGAACTTCGCGAAATGCGAGCGGGCGGCGAAGAAGCACGTCCTCTCCCAGCTTGCCGAGGGGAAGGTCGTCGTCCTCCCGGGCTACGTAGCCTGCGCACCTGACGGCTCGCTCGTTACCCTCGGGCGTGGCGGCAGCGACTTCTCGGCCGCCATCGTGGCCCGCAGCGTCGGCGCGCGCGCGTTGACGCTTTACAAGGAAGTGGACGGCCTCATGACCGCCGATCCCAAAAGCGTCCCGGCTGCGCGCGTCATCGGCGAGCTCCACTACCGCGAGGCCGCGGAGCTCGCTTACTACGGGGCGAAGGTCCTCCATCCGCGCACGATGATCCCGCTCGTCGACCGGGGCATCCCACTCTACGTGCGCAACAGCTTTCGCGGTACGAGTGCCGGCACACGCATCGCCGGCGATGTAAAACCGGGAACGTACCCGGTCAAAGCGTTGACGGCCATCCACCGGCAGGCGCTGGTTTCCATCGAAGGGAAGGGGATGATCGGCGTGCCGGGCGTGGCGGGACGCGCCTTCACGGCGCTCTCGCAGGCAGGACATTCGGTCTCGATGATCAGCCAGGCCTCGAGCGAGTCGAGCATCTGCTTCGTCGTTCCGGAAGCGGAGGCGAATCACGCGGTAGAGGCGCTCGAACATGCTTTCGATTCCGAACGAAAGCTGCACCTCATCGACCGCATCGAAGCCGAGAAGGGCATCGCGCTGATCGCCGTGGTCGGCCTGGGCATGCGCGGTACCTCCGGCATCGCCGCCCGGACGTTTTCCGCCATCGCCGCGGCCGGCGTCAACATCGTCGCAATCGCCCAGGGCTCGTCGGAGCTCAACATCACCGTCGCCGTCGCCGAAAGCGACGCCACCCGCGCGCTGCTGGCCCTCCATTCGGAATACCAGTTGCACAAGATCAGGCCCCTCGCCGATACGACCGGACGCGAGGCGAAGCTCACGCTGCTGGGGCTCGGTCAGATCGGGCGTGAGCTCGCGCGCCAGCTCATCGCCCAGCAGCCGCACCTTCGCCACGACCTCGGCATCGATCTGAAAGTCATCGCGGTCGCCGATCGCTCGGGCATCCGCATCGACGACAAGGGCTTCAGTCCCGCCGCGCTGCAGCGATTCGCGAAGCAGAAGGCATCGGGGTCGCGTCTCTTCGAACGCGGCTCGCCTCTGACACTGCACGAGCTCGAAGCGATGATGCGCGCCGAGCTGTGGATGTTGCCGTCGTATCGTCCCGTGCTGGTCGATCTCACATCCGAAGAGACCGCGCCGCTGCTGCAGGAGGCGCTCGAGCACGGCTTTCACGTCGTCTGCGCAAACAAGAAACCGCTGGCGGGACCGCAGGTCGAATTCGATCGCCTGATGGCCACGGCAAAAGAGCTGGGGCTGTCGATCCGCTACGAGGCCACCGCCGGCGCCGGGCTGCCGGTGCTCGACACGATCGCGAAGCTGCAGGAGGCAGGGGACAAAATCGAGATGATCCTCGGCTGCTTCTCAGGCACCCTGGGGTTCCTCATGACGGCGCTGGAGGACGGCGTACCGTTCTCCGAGGCCGTCAAGCGGGCCTGGGAGCTCGGGTACACGGAGCCCGATCCGCGCGACGATCTCTCCGGCAAAGACGTGGCCCGCAAGGCGCTGATCCTGGCGCGCACTCTCGGTTACCGCGCCGAGCCGGACGAGATCAGGCTCGAGCCGCTTTTTCGCGATAACGGCGGCCACGCCGACGCGGGCGCTTTCATCGCCAGCCTTGGCACACTCGACGACGACTATCGCGAACGGGTCGCGCGAGCGCAGCGGGGCGGCAAGGTTCTCCGCTATGTCGCGAAGATCCGCCGGCGTTCGATCTCGGTCGGTATCGAAGCCGTGCCGCAAAGCTCTCCGCTCGCCCACCTCCGCGGCACCGACAACCAGGTGGCCATCTACTCGAAGCGTTACAAGACAAACCCGCTCGTCGTTACCGGCCCCGGCGCCGGCGCGACGGTGACGGCGGCCGGAGTCCTCAACGACATCGTGGCCATCGCCATGGAGGAGCGGCGGAGGCATCCCCGGTGAAAGGGACGGCGTTCGCCCCCGGATCGATCGGCAACGTCGGACCGGGGTTCGACGTCCTCGGCCTGGCCATCGAAGGGCTGGGCGACCGCGTGACCGTGGAGTTGACCGGCGGAGATGCGCGTGTCGAAAGCATCACCGGCGTCGACGCCGCCCTCGTGCCGCTCGATCCGCAACGCAACGCGGCGGCGATCGCCGCGCTGGCTTGGCTGCGAGCGCACGGTGACGCGCGCAACCCGATCGTGGCGATCGACAAGGGGCTTCCCCTTTCCGGCGGCCTCGGCGGCAGCGCTGCCAGCAGCGTCGCCGGCGCCTTCGCGGCCGCGCTGGCGATGGGATCGGCGACGACGCCCATCGAACTTGCCGCAGCAGCGCTGGTGGGGGAGATGACGGTGGCGGGCGAACATCTCGACAACATCGCGCCATCGATCCTCGGCGGTCTGGCGCTTTCGCGTTCCGTACGGCCCATCGATATCGTCGCGCTGACAGTCGTCGCGGATTGGCGTCTGGCTCTCGTGACGCCTGACGTGCGCATTCAGACGAAGTCGGCGCGCGAGGTACTGCCATCGACATCCGGACGTGCGGTGTGGGTGCAGCAGATGGCGAACACCGCCGGCGTGGTGCACGCCTTCGCAACCGGCGATGGTGAGTTGCTGCGTCGTGCGCTCGACGACCGCTATGCCGAGCCGCGGCGAGCCGCGCTCATTCCGCACTTCAACGCGGTGAAACGCTCCGCAACCGACTCCGGCGCGTTCGCCTGCACGATCAGCGGCTCCGGTCCCACGCTCGTCGCGGTCTGCGAAGATGACGCAGTGGCACGAAGGGTTGCCGCGGCGATGCAGGCCGCCTTCGGGCAGGTGCGTTCGACCGCAAATGTGTCCCCGATCGCGCGACGGGGAGTGCGCGCCGTATGAGCGAGTGGCTTCAGTGTATCGGTTGCGAGCGGCGCTTCGATTCGTCCGAGGTGCGGTACACGTGCGACTGCGGCGAGTTGCTGAGCGTCGAGCGCAGCGAGATGCCCGATCGCGCGGCGTTCGATGCGCGTCTCTCCAGCCGCCGCACCATCGACAAGAGCGGCGTCTGGCGATTCCGCGAAGCGGTTCTCGATGTCGATGAGAGTGAGATCGTTACGCATCCGGAAGGGGCGACGCGGTTGTATCAACGGGAGTCGGGAGTCGGGAGTCGGGGGTCGGAGCTTGGAGTCGGGAATCGGGGGTCGGAGCTTGCGTCTCTTCTCTCCGACCCCCGACCCCCGACCCCCGACCCCCGAACCACCATCTTCTTCAAACATGAAGGAGAGAACCCCACAGGCTCCTTCAAGGATCGCGGGATGACCGTGGCCATGACGCAGGCGAAACGCCTCGGCGCGCGTGCCGTAGCCTGCGCCTCGACCGGCAACACAAGTGCCTCGCTCGCGGCCTACGCGGCGCAAGCTGGTCTTCGCGCCATCGTCTTCATCCCCGCGGGAAAAGTCGCTACCGGAAAACTTGCCCAGACCCTCGCCTACGGCGCGACCGCGCTCCATGTTCGCGGAGATTTCGACGCCGCCATGCGGCTCGTGCGCGAAGCGAGCGACCGCCTCGGCATCTATCTGGTCAACTCCATCAATCCCTTCCGCATCGAGGGGCAGAAGACGATCGTCTGGGAGCTGCTGCAGGATCTGGAATGGAACGCGCCCGACTGGATCGTCGTACCCGCCGGGAACCTCGGCAACACGAGCGCGTTCGGCAAGGCGCTCCGCGAGGCCTTCGATGCCGGCTGGATCGCCACGATGCCGCGGCTGGCGTCGATTCAGGCCAGCGGCGCGAATCCGTTCTACCGCAGTTATCGGGACGCGTTTATCCAGCGCCATCGCATCAACGCGGAAACGATCGCGAGTGCCATCAGGATTGGCGATCCGGTCAGCCACGCCAAAGCGGTCTCCGCCATCAAGCTCACGAACGGCGTGGTCGAAGAGGTGACGGACCAGGAGCTGATGCTGGCCAAACGCGAGATCGACGAGATGGGAATCGGCTGCGAGCCCGCGTCCGCGACGACGCTGGCAGGCGTCAAAAAGCTCCGCGCCGCCGGCATCATGAACGAAGGCGATCGCATCGTCTGCGTCCTGACCGGCCACCTTCTGAAAGACACCGACGCCATTCTCCGCAACGTGACGCCGGAGCGAACGATCGAGATCGACGCAACGATCGAGGCGGTGGAGCGGGCGCTGAAGTAGCGTGAGGAGAAGAACTGGTGGCCGAGGCTGGGCCAACCAACGCCCCGGGCCGTGCCCGGTGGCGGAGAGAGAGGGATTCGAACCCTCGGTAGAGCTTTAGACCCTACGACGGTTTAGCAAACCGTTGGTTTCAGCCACTCACCCATCTCTCCGTGGCTTGAGCCGTGGTGCCAAATGCACACCGCAGAATGCGGAACCGGGAGGGTCAATTCCCCGGTTACCCATTCTGCCCGGGCAGAGTAGTTATTGCGGAGCTCATGGCACAGTTCGTGAACCCCATTGACTCGCCTGACGGAGATCGTGCGCAGTACTCGCGGTAGCGACTTCGAAGAGCTCCAAGGAGAAACTCATGGCGAACACGAGCAAGCGCGGTTTCGCGTCGATGGACCCGTCCAAGCAGCGCGAGATTGCAAGCAAAGGTGGGAGAGCGGCTCATTCCAAAGGAACCGCTCACGAATTCACATCCGATGAAGCACGCCTCGCCGGCCGCAAAGGCGGCGAATCGGTGAGCCGCGACCGGGCGCATATGTCCGCGATCGGCCGCGAGGGTGGGCACAGCCGGGGACGGATGCGCCAGACCCCTGATGTCGAGGCCGCATCAACCGCCACCGATACGGAGCGTCAGAATTACATCGGACGCGGCAGCGATCGCGGCACATTCGGCGAGCCGGAGCGGAGCATGCGTTCGGAGAACAACGAGTTCCGCCCCGACGACAGCGCCAATCGCCGGTCGCTGTAGCAAGAAACCTGGGGGAGGTCTCACGACCCCGCGGCACGCTGTTTACCGTGTGGAATCGTGAGACCGCCACCGGTGCGGGGCCATCCAGCCGCGCGTCGAAGATCATGCTGAAACCGACAACGGTGGCGGAAGCTGTGCCAACCAACGCTCCGGGCCGTGCCCGGTGGCGTCCCCGGCAGGGATCGAACCTGCGACCCACAGCTTAGAAGGCTGACCGGGAGCTACCGGAGGTCCGCAGCTATGTGGCAGCCCTCGGTTTTCGGGCGTCCCGAAGCGTCCCGAAGTGTCGCGATGCGTACGCCAGCGGCGAAACTGCCACCCAACTGACACCCAGCGAGGCGGGGCGACCAGCACTGCGGAGGCTCCTTCTTCAGTCAATCACTCGGCGGTCCTCGGAAGGGGCAGAGCGTAATTCTTCTGACGCGTCGGGCCGCTCGTCCTGCTGGTCGAACGCTGCAAAACGTTGCGGACCAAAGTCTGGCTGAACCTCGGCGTCGGCATTATCGGAAAGGATGGCGACAGCGCCAGCTGACGTACTCGGGGTACTCGCTCCACGTCCGAATAGCCCTCAACGATGCCGAGATAGAATCCGCGCTACACAGCTTGCCTTGGCGAGGGAACATGGGTACCACGAAGCGCGGGCTGGGTAGTAGTCAGCCGCAGGTATATCGAGCCCATACGAGCGAAGAAGCGAGGATTCACGATCATGGCGGTATCTTGCCTCATGGTCGAAGCCTTCGAATCGTTCGTTCAAGGTTGGGAGTCGAGCGAGGGTCGAAGTAAGGCAGCCTTCTGTTTCTTCTTCGACGAATTCGATCAATTCAAGGATTTTCGGGGACATTCGCAGGACTTCTACAAGCATGTCAGATGTGGGATTCTTCATCAGGCGGAATCAACCGGCGGTTGGCGAATTCGTCGGGACAACAGCCCACTCTTCGACCCAGCGGCTCGCACTGTCAACGCAGAAAAGTTCCTCGACTCGTTGCAGGGTGTTCTGATCGGATTCTGCAAGAATCTGGAAGGTCTGCCTTGGGGCGGCGCGGAGTGGAAGAATGTTCGAACGAAGATGGAAGCGGTCGTTCGAAACTGCTGACGGCCGCCCGGCTAACTTTGCGTGGCACCGGCTTGCTGCGTCCCGAGTGCGTTAACTGTTTCGCGTGCGGCTCCAAGTGGTGACCTTACGTCCGTTGGACCGCATGGATCTCGGAGGAGACGCTGAGGATTCGACCCCCGTCCGGGTGAAGAGACAACAACACCGAACGCTACTTGTCTTCGATCGTGATGCCCGCCAACTCCCAGTCGAAGCCGAGCAATTTCTGCTGACAGCTAACTCACGACTGAAAAGGTAGCTCTCTCATGTGAGGAAGTGGACCAGTGGCGTGATGATCTCGTCCACCAGACTCTTCATGCTGAGCAGGTCCGTGTAGGCTCCGTCTCGACCGCGCTGCATGCGGCCTCTCACTCTACAGATCGTAGAATGTGCAACTGGTTGTGTGCTGATCGACCCTCTCCTGAGGCGCAGCGATGTGACCTGATACCGCTACAATTATTGAAGGAGCCCCGAATGAGCACACATACAGAAGACGAGAAGAGCATCCTCACGAACGCCCTACCGACCGGTGAAATCCACCTAATGCGAACGGATCAGACGGGCGACTTCGTTCGTGCAGGCGCGGTCAACCACATCGATCCCGATGATCCCGCTCGTCAAGCAGGAGGCATCGATGCGTTCGAGAGCCTGAAGCGAAAAGGTTTGGTTCGGCACGAGGGCGGTCAGCTCTACAAACTCACTGGCACGGGCTTCCAGCAAGCGAAAGAGTCCGCAGCATAGAGAACGTCGGGATGACTACGAGTGCTGTCGCTTCGACGGAGCGCAATAGGCAACGCGCCGAGGTGCGGCGCATCCTGCTCTTCCTTCGTGCTGCCAATCGGCTACGGGAGCTAACGACGAAGCACTCCTTGAACATGAAGATAGAGTTTGAACTTGCTCTCGTGCAGCCTCCGGATCTGCGTCAGCGTGTGATGTCAGGGATGAAAATCGTCGAGCGCGTGGACCCTCTCGTGATCGAGAACCTCGCCATTCGTCTGCGTCCGTTCACCATGGAGAGAGAGGACTGCTTCTTCCCTTACATCGTTAAGGCGATGCCTAGACACGTGCGTATCGAGGGCGGTCCCATGACGTTCGAGGAACTTTCAGCGAAGTGGAAGGCGACGCTGCGGGATACAACCGCTCCGATCCCCGCTGGTCTGAAGCTGCCGAGCATCATTCCCGGCTACACCGCTGAGACGTTGAGTGAAGGCCGGATGAAACTCATGGTAGATCACCAACTGCTGACAGGAGGCGAGGTGATCGACCTGCTGCTCAACGGAGAGGTTGCTCACCGCGACCGAGACAAGGAAAAGAAGTTGATCCGCATTCGGGGGTCGGAAGTGGCTCCGGGGTTCGAGATCGCGGTTGTCTCGGTTGCTGCTGCACTCGGTCAGTTGATCGATATTCTGAGGTTGTACGCCGAAGTCTTCGCCAGCCAGCTTCCTCCCGCAGCGGTGTCGGACATCGAAGAGAATGTGCCATAGTGCCTTCGCGTCGTTGACGGGACGACAGCGGTAGAATATCGCGATGGCGGAAACCACAGCTCTCGACTTCGATCGGTGCGACTGCGATCACTTTCCGAGAACGCAAGCGTATCCGTGACGGCTGCGACGTGACTGATGGCGGGAAACCGACAGCACATCATCCCTCGATTTCTTCAAGCTGGATTTGCGAGTAGAAAGGACCAAGACGATGTCTTCACGTGGGTATACCGCGTGGGCCAAGTGCCTTTCGAATGCAACACCCTCAATGTTGGCGTCGAACGGGAGTTCTATACGATCGGTGCGGACACCGCTGCGGACGATGCAATTACGGACGCCGAGGGCCCATTCAACCGACTAGTCAACTCTCTTCGCGAAGCGCAGCCACAGCGCGTTTCACAGCCGCAGATCGCTGACCTCATCGCCCACTTCGAGATTCGGACGCGGCACCTTCGTCTAGCTTTCTCCTCAGCCACGGACTACCTCCTTCGAGCCCTGGCTGCCTTCCTAGCCGACACGCACGCGGCGACCGAGTACTTCACTCGCAAGGCGAGAACTGATCCTGCGCTGCTGCGAAAGCCGCTCGCCGACGCCCTTGGCTGGCCACAGGACGTTGTGGACTGGTTCGTCGCGACCGCGCCTCCCGAAATCTTCAACGAGGCATTCGCCCCGTGGCTACCGCTGCTCTCCGACATGATTCAGAATCGGCTACGTGGCGAGCTTCCGGCGATCATGAAGAAGAGCCACATCCGAGCGCTGAAAAGTACCGTTTCGCCCGTAGCGAGAGCAGACGCTCTTCGGAATCTGGCATACGCAACAGTTGCCCACCCTTCCGGCGATCTTATCCTCGGGGATTCCATCGTTCTATTCGAGGTGACAGGCTCTCGTCCTTACAAGAAACTTCTCGAAGGAAGTGATGAACTAAAGGCAGTCTACCTCCCGCTCAGTCCGAGACTAGTTCTCGTGGGAGCGACGGACCCAAATTGGGGCGTACCGTCCAACTTGCCCGACGCCATCGCTCGCTGTTCGTTTGAGTACTTCATCAGTGATCGCGTTACGTCCACCCATGAGCTACGCCAAGCAAGAATCGGTGAGACGGCCGCACTCCTCTCTAACGATGAGTTAGATGACATCGTGAATAGCTCTCTGAGCGACTGACCCGACGCTGTCATCGGTGCAGAGGCAACGTATGAAACAACGCACTCCGAAGTCACCCGTCGATCCACGATGTGCAAAGCTCGTCGTTTTTCCCTTCCCTTGCCCGAACTGCGACTCGCCCGTCCCGGACGCCACTCTCTTCTGCACCGAGCTGTGTCGAGACGAGGCCAAGTTTGTTCGTTACTACCGTGAGCGGATCGCTGACGGCACTCTTTGGAAGCCCGACGTTCGAGAGGCAATTCAGATCAAGCGCGCCCACATCCTCAACGGCGGATACAACGCTCAAGCGCGTCAGGTGCCGGATGCGATTCGACAGAGCGTGATCGAACGGGACGGCGGAAAGTGCCGATCGTGCGGCAACGCCGGAAGCGAGATCGATCACATCAAAGGCGATCAGTCGATCTTGGAGAACCTACAACTCCTCTGCGCGGATTGCCATCGTCAGAAGACGATGCGGAACTTCGAGCGCATCTCGGCGGACGAACATCCCGAGCTGTGGGCGAAGGCTGCGGCGCTTGACGAGCGAGCGATGGCAGATAAGCCGTCGCGTCTTTGTGATCACGCTGATTGGAAAGGGCTGTGGCGGTCGATTCGAAGTGCCCGGCTCCACGCCCTCCAAGACAAAGGCGGACCTAAGCCACCCGCCTCATGACCACGCTCGCCGCAACGCCCACCACCGGAGCCTCGACGATAACCACGTCAGCGGTGTGTGCGTTGCGTATGTCTGAAATCCGCCGACCCACAGCGTGAAGGTCGTTGAGGGTGCGAACAGCTCTCGCATTCGGCGAACTTGAAAGCGGGCAGGATTCCACTCGATCAAGGTCACGCGCCGAAACGGTCGCCTCCTCCGGGCGATTGCTCGCTTGATGAGCGCGACCTGATCTTCATCGGTTGCAGGCGCACTCCAACCGATGATCAGTACATCGTCAGCATCGACGATCGCCTCTTCTTCTTGCGTGAGGATCGTGGGCAGTGGCGTCTTCTGCGTTGGAGGAGAAATGAAGACCCCGGCGTTAGGCCACGGCCATCCGTTCGGTCGTTCCAGCAACTCGACGTTGTTTCCACCCAGATAAGCGACCCGCTCATCAACCGACAGAACGAGATGCGTTGGGTATCCGACGAAAGCATAGTTATCGGCGAAGCGACACAGCCAGTTCAGCGAACCGTGAGGCTTTAACACTACGATTCTTCCGGACGAAGCCCGTGTCGTTGTGTGCGACCGCAGCGATCCCTGGCCTCCTGAGCCGCGCCGCCGTAGATGTTTGTTTCCCTCGTCAGCCTCGACGAACTCCTCGAAGGCCGTTCCGTATCCAGTTGTCGCACACCATGCATCGGGAGCCACATCCTCAATTCCGTGCTCCAGCATCAAGTCGTAGTTGAAGCTGACGAACGTCGCCCTTTCAAACGTGTGAAGCTCCCCTCCCAAGAATCGGCGTAGCGGTGATGCGCTAAAGCTCCAACCGATATGCGCAAAAACCCGGTTGATGGCGAAACTGAAGCGGAGCGGCAGTAGTTTCAGCGTCGTCCGGTCCAGCACAACCTTGGTGGGAGCCTTCGCCAACTCACTTGCGCGAATAAGAAGTTGCTCGATGTTCTCCGGTCGTCGCGACGAAATTGCTTGTAGGAACTCCGCCCGCTCGGCAGCCGTAGCCGTGCTCGGCGGTGCGACTTTCGCCGCCAGCGCGATCGACTGAGGCGTGGAGTGTTCAAATACGCCTCCGATTTCGAGCTGCGTGAGCGTTGTGAGCAACACATCATCGGTCGCGGCATACGAGGCCGCCACGCTGACAAAATCCCACATCAGAGGTACTGGGAAGTCAGGCTGCTGGAGGGCTCTTGGTAGCCCTGCACCAACGAAGTAGATCGCGTGTCCGTCCATCGCTCGGTTCCCGCACTTTCCGGAACGAACGATAGCGCTACGTGTCTTCCATCGGCATGACTCCGTCATGGTCGGGCAGCAGTGATTCTGTGCCGATACCAATGGTGCTCCAGTGTTTTCGTTCGAGCAGAACCAATCCTTCCTGATCAAAGAAACGGCGATGATCTCGCCGAGGTGAAGGCACTCCGCTCTTGAACGTTGCAGGTTGGCATCGGTACCCCTTCGTCGCGTGACGACGAATCAGCGAGAACGGAAGATAAGCAACGCAGGACGGCACTTTCTGTGACTCGATCGGGAAGAACGGAATTGCCAGCACCATCTCAGGGTGCAGCTGCGTCAACTTCCCGACGTAGCCGTACGTTGGCTTGTTCGTCTTGCCCTCTTTCGGATACTTGCCCTTCACCTGCACCGGCCGAAACAGTTGGTGACCGCTGCCGACATCCTTGGCGACGACGAAATCGAACCCTTTGTCGCGATGAGGGAAATAGACGTTCCACCCTGCCTCGGCAAACCGACCTGCGACGAACAGCTCCGCGAAATAGTCACGCATCCATCAACCTCGCTTCGACCGCATGTCTGAGCTACGAACTGTCGGTCCTTTGCATCAACTCACGCTGCCGTCTATCTGCGCTTGTCAAAAGGCCGAAACAGCTCAGACGGAGGAACGTCAAGCGCTCGTGCTACGAGGATGAGACTCCACACGCCGGTGTTCCGCGCTCCGAGTTCGATGTCGGCGATGTGATTTCGCGACACCCCTGCTCTCTCGGCGAGTTGTTCCTGCGTGAGATCGCGTTCGCGCCGCAACGTGGCGACGCGCTCGCCGAGAGTTTTCAGCACGTCCATCTTCCGCATCACGAGTTGCATTGCACATGATCATTGGCATAAACTCCATCCATGATCCTTGGCACGACCGAGCGGCAGCGGATTCGGACGGTGTTCATCGATCGCGCCGAATCGTACCCGCTGAGCGAAGTCGCCCGTTTGACCGGCATTCCGCCTGCAAGACTTCGGCGTGAAGTTCGATCTGGTGACCGCGATGCCGAGAAGGTGAATGGCCGCTGGCGATTCACGTGGAGACAACTTGTCTTCGTCGCGCTCGAACGATGGACGCTGACTCGTATTCAAGATGCTCTCGGCGCGGACGCATCTCACGCGCTTCCTCCGCTGCTGTCGCTCCGCTCCGTGACGGTACGGCTTCCCGAGTACATCGTCCGCGCTCTCGAACTCGTCGCCACCGACGATGGAATGACGGTTGATGACTGCCTGTACGGTGAATTGATCGACTTTGCTGGCGCGATGTCCGACCGTTTGGCCCGCCGCGTTCCCGGTTACCGACGTGCCTACCTTTTCCCAGCACAGGAGTAGCGTTCGCAGTAGACCGCGCTGCCCTTCCAGAGGCAGCGAACGAACCCCGGATACGCTCCTTGCGTCGACCGTTGGACTGTCTTCACCTTTGCGACAATGGGTGACCTAGACGTTCTTCGCCGCGCAGCTTCCCGAATACTCGACAATCAATGGTCGCTAAGTTCAGCGAGAAGAACGCCGACGTGCGAAGAGTGACCTCGGAGTTGTTAGAGCGGACCCGTACGCCCCCCCCCCCAAGCCTCTGATCGGCCGATGTGAAAAATGCCGGTGCTGATAAATCAGACTCGAAGGCGGCGAAGGGTGAAACCACTCGTCTCTCTTCTGATGGAGCGGACGGATTTATCCCGTTCAGGCGTATCCCTAAATCGAGTACGAGCCCGGTGAGCGACGATCTCGATCCGACCCGCACCTACCCCTGCCTCGACTAAAAATCACGTCACCACGAGCCCTCTTGATCGTCTGAGATCATTCTTTGGTGGAGCGGGGTCCTTGGTTCTCATCGGCTCTGTTCTCATCGGATTTCGTCGTTCTTTTTTTGTGTCTCTGATCATCACGGCGGCGGAGAACCTTGCAGGGTGCCGAAGGCGCAGAAGGCCCTAGGAACCCTGCAAAAGTCGTTGAGGCTCTTCACGTATGGCCTTCGACCCCTCCTGATCCTCTGCACGGTCAGGAGTCAGCGGCTACTTGGGGAGCGTGCAGATCTCCCGTACACGAGGCTTCCCGCTTTGCAGCGCCTCTGGTCCTTTGTGTACGCCCCGAGTAGGACCGCCGTTGTCTTCTTCTCAGCCCCCGCGTCTTTCGATCCCGCGACTGAGACGGCTACTTCCCGGTCTATCGTCGATCGCGGCAAGTTCCTGCAACGGACCTGGCCCACGTCGTGTGCGGCGTTCCTACTTGTCGCCGCGAAGCCGTGCGGGGTTCTTGCGAGGGAGTCGCTTCAGATCGGAGTCCTCGAAGCCGTCCCACAGTTCACGCGGATGAACACGAAGAGCGCGGGCGATGTAGATGAGGTTCATCGCCGAAGGGTTGCGGTGGCCGCGCTCGACCATGCCCACGTAGTTGGCGTGCGTTTCGGAGGCTTCGGCCAAATCCTCTTGGGTCATCCCACGCTCCTTCCGGAGCTGGCGGATCGTCGATCCCAAAACGAGTAACGGGTGCGTGCTCATGGGTGTGGAGGCTTCGTCCGAAATCCACACAATGAGTTAGGTCAATCGAGTATCTTTCTGAAGACACAATGAGTGAGGTTTGCTCGTGGCGAAGGAGAGACCGATGACGATCCCCGAAGCATCGCCGATCGAGCAGCACCGGCCGACACGCCCGATGAGCGGAGGGAAGAAAGCTCTTCTCATCCTCGCTGCCGGATGCGGCGGCGCGCTGGTGCTGGTGCTGACCACGTGCGGCGTCGGCGTGGGGATCGGGATTTTCCAAGCGATGCTCCCGCCGCAGGTCGAAGTAACGTACCGGGGCGGCAACAGCGAGTTCATGCAACTCGTCGCGAAAAACACATCCGGTAGGCCCCTGACCGATGTCGTGGTGCATGCGACGTGGCACATCGGCTCGGGAAAAGCCGTCGCCTCCGCGAAGGCGATCCTTCGGGGAACCATCGCATCCGGTGAGGAGAGATCGTTGGATCTGCGCCCCGTGATCGATGAATCGAAGTTGAACGACACCACTTCGATCCGGCAGCTCTACACGCCCGAGCAGTGGGGCTCGATGAGCCGGAGCGAGCGTGAAACGGCAATCCTGCGGATCGCGAAAGTGAATCGTGCAATCGAGCAGGCCAACAACATCAACCTCGATGAGGCGTTCTCGAAACCACCCAGAATCAGGGTCAACGGAACGTCGGGCGAGGAGATCCGCTCGAAATTGATCGACCGCTCGAAGTAGTTGGTGCGTGGCTGAGACCGAGCCGTAGCGGGCCTTCTTTTAGCTGCTGTGGATATCTTCGACCCGACTTCACGGGATGACGCTTCGGAGGCGTGCATCTGCCTTCCATGGTTCGAGTGGTCCGGGTCGCCTATCCCTTGATGGTCTAACCCTTCTTAGGCTAGAATCTGTTCACGTGAACGGCTGTGATGATCTGACGATCGACCTGCTTGCCCCGTGCGGTGAGGAGAGCTGCACCCACAGGGATGTCCCTTCATCGGAGTTCTTGGAAGGCTTTCCACAGAATCTGCCCGAGTTGGGGAAGCAGACGCTGTTCCGCGTGAATGGTTCGCCGCTGCCGGGCTTCCTGCTCCGTCGCTGCGGAAACGAAAACTGACCATGACATCCCACCAAGAAGCGCCGCTCGTCGAGCCGATCAAGCAGGCGGTAAGAACGGCGTCACGGGTGAGCCCGGCCGCCTGCCGGGCTTCGTCGCTTATTGGCTTGCCTTCCTGATCGCCCGGCGCAGCTTGTCGATCAGCTCGTGCGGATCGAGTTCGAGCGCGTCACAGATCGCCAGCAGCTCGGCCACGTCGATCCGTCGACTACCCGTCTCGATCTTCGCGACGTACGACTGTGGCTTGCCGAGGTGGTTGGATAGCTCGATCTGACCGACGCCCGTCTTTTTCCGTTCCGCCACGAGGACCGTGACCACAGCCACGTACTCGGGGGAGAGCCGGGCTGACTGCCGGTGGGAGGAGTGCTTCTTCGTCTTCGTCGCCAAGTTCACATAACCCAATTTAGGCTATACTGTAATGGGTTAACCGAGGAGCTAGGGCAAGGGTACACCACCCGTCCAATCAGCCCAAGGTTCCCTCACCTGAACAGATGGCGAAAAAAGCACTCGGTTACGGCAGGGTCTCGACGGTCAAACAGGTCGTCGATGGCGTCTCGCTCGAAGCGCAGCGCATGGAGATCACCTCCTTCGCCATCGCCTCGGGGTACGACTTGCTCGACGTACTGTGTGACGATGGGATCAGCGGCTCGAAGAACGAAGACGACCGGCCGGGCCTTGCTGAGCTACTGACGGCCGTCCGTGCTGGTCAGGTCTCCGTGGTCATCGTCTGCAAGCGTGATCGCCTCGCACGTGATCAAGCGCTCGCCGGTCACATCGAGACGGTGATCCGCCGTGCCGGTGCGGAGCTGATCTGCATCGACGAAGCGGGCCTCAGTCCGATCACCAAGGCCGTGCTCACGATGGTCGCTGAGGTCGAACGCTTGCTTGCTGCGCAACGCACCCGGTTCGCAATGCGGGCGCTCAAGGCCAAAGGGAAGACATTTGGGACGGTGCCCTTCGGCTACCGTCGCAATGCTGATGGGGGCCTCGATGCGCAGCCGGGAGAGATGGAGATCGTCAACGAGATCGTTGCACTGCGTGAGCGCGGCCGGAGGCTCGCCGAGATCGCCGCCTACCTCACAACCGCAAATGTGCCGACGCGACGCGGTGGCCGCTGGTCAGCCGAACAAGTGAGGTCGATCCTCGCACGAGTCGAAACGCAGAGACTCTCGCACCTTGCAGCGACCATCGCGGCCTAGAAGGAGAGACAACCGTAGAACCTTGGGCGGACCATCGATAGTTAGTTTGATGGGAAGCAGTCGAGCGGCGCTAACTGTGCTCCGCACCCGTCAATCGCTACCAAGAGGCCTAAAAATGATCTCGCTCGCCGCGCCAGAAGATCTATCGACGTTTGTCCGAGATGTTGTCCGCGAAATGACGCCGGTCTCGACCATCACGATCGAGCACACAACTCAGGGGGGAGGACACGCCATCGAGCAACGAGCGATCATCTCGAAGGAAGAATTTCTAGTGCTCGATGAAGCGCTTCGAGGCCGAAGGGCCAGCGCCACCCGACCCTCTGCTTACATGCAAGCGCCCGCAGTAGCTCGAATGCTTGGAATCAAAACCGGCACTCTGGCGAAGTGGCGTCGGCTTGGTACTGGTCCGAGGGGATGGGTCCGAACGAATCGCACAAGCGTCGCCTATCCACTCGTTGAGGTTGAGGCATTCATCAGGAGGTGGGAGAGCGAGACAAACGATGCCAATCGACACAAAGAAATTCAAAAGAGTGGCTCGGGGCCTGAAGTGGAACCGACGAACTAAGACAGCGCTGTTCGACGTGCTTGCGCCGGGCAGCAAGGAGCGGTTCCGCAGGGTGCTGCCATTTCCTTCTGTTCAAGAAGCGATGGCTGCGTTCATGAGGTTCCGCGCTGTCGTCAAGGCGGGACACAGGCCGGATGAAGCAGACGATGCAACGGAAGCTGTTCTGCCTGAGCAGTCAACGTTCACCGAGTACGTGACCCGTCACCTTGAAAGCATCTGGGGTGGTGCGGCGCTGTCCACACGACGCCGGAACATGTCGAGTCTAAACAGCTACCTCCTCCCGTTCTTCGGGTCGAAGAAGCTCAACGAGATCGCCGAGATTGACGCCAAGGACTTCAAGACGTGGTGCAGGACGCGGGTGAACAGCGAGGGAACCCCTAAGCCGCTTGCTCCGCCGACGATCAACTTCGCACTTCGCAGGTTTCGAGAAGTGATGAACAACGCGAAGACGAGGAAGCTCCTCGAATCGATACCTCCCATCAAGTTCGAGAAAGAGACCGAAAACAAGAACGAGTTCAACCCTGAAGAGGAGGCCGCGTTTCTGGCTGCGTTCGACGATCTCGATGGCTTCCGCCGCTATCTGACGGAACATAGGAAACTCGCCGAGATCATTTACGTTGAGTTCCGACAGAACGACCCGTTCGCCGGGAAACGACGTTACGGCTCGGGGCTGGACCCGGCAAGCGATGCGGCGCTCGCTTACTTTCATCGCTTTCAGCGATCGAAAGAATGGTTCATCGCGGCGTTGCACACAGGTCTTCGTCGCGGCGATCTCATTGACCTCCGCCGTCCATCGATCAGGTTTGCCGAGGGGCTCGTGACGAGGACGATGAAGAAAACTGGCAAGGTCACGATGGTCCCGATGAGCGACACGCTCCGCGAAACGCTGACCGTCGCGATGTCCCGGTCAGTTGCAGCGATAACAGATCACGTCTTCCTCACCGAGGAAGGCATCCCCTATCCTGAGATCACGATCCGAAGGTACTTCGCCATCGCGAAGTCGATCGCGGGGATCAAACGTCGCTTCCGCATCAACGATCTTCGGCACACCTTCGCCTCCGACCTCGCCAGCGACGGGTTCAGCACTATCGTGCTCCGCGACCTTCTGGGGCACACCACGACCAAGCAGTCAGAACGCTATGCTCGACCAAACCCACAGGTTGCGGAGGCCGTTCGTGCGTCGCTGGAACGGCGAGGAAAGGCAGACGATCCCTTACCTGCTTCGACGGCGGACGCTCTCCAAAGCCTTCTGAATACAACCGCGCAGCGTGCGCTGACCGACAACGAACGCAATCAGCTCTCGAAGCTCATCGGCTCGTCACTCACCCGCGTTTCTGCCACCCAAAGTGACACCGGAGACACGAAAACCTTTTCGGACGGCGAGAAGGCTGTTTCGTAACGCTCTGTCATTTGAATGGGTTAGGCTGGCGTCCCCGGCAGGGATCGAACCTGCGACCCACAGCTTAGAAGGCTGTTGCTCTATCCGACTGAGCTACGGGGACGGGTGCGCGGAAAAGAAAGAAAATGGTCGGGGCGAGAGGATTCGAACCTCCGACCCCCTGCTCCCAAAGCAGGTGCGCTACCAGACTGCGCTACACCCCGACGCGGAACTCACACAACAGCGGTCGCGCCGGGCGCGATTCCGTCAGACCGCCTGGGCACGGTCGATCCGGCGGGCCGGAAGGGCCGCCTCCCACTGCTTCGCCGTCGGCAGATCGAGCGTGAACTCGAAGACGTGGTTGTGCGCGCGGAGGCGCAACACCCTACCGGGAACGGTGTGCCCGGTCGCGGTCTCGTCGTCGTATTCAATCTCCTCGACCAGCGGCAACTCGATCGACGCCTGCAGATCGCTATTCTCGTAATAGATCATGTCGGCGGTGAGCACGAGCGCCACGGGAATCTGCTCCATCCCTTCCAGCAGACAGGCCCGGCTGCAGACGCGTGCCGAGGCACGATGCGTCGCAAGCACCTCTTCGATGCGATCCTTGCCGCGCAGTTTGACGAAAACCCAGATCAGGGCCGCCAGGACGACGAGCCCGATGATGGTGACTGAACCAAGCCAAGGCATCCTGAACCTCCTGTAGTGGGGCGACTGACGGAAAAAATCGTACGCTCTTTTCACCGATTCGTCACGCGTTTGCACCGAATTCGTCTGGGTTGGCTAATAATGCTCCGCTCAGGTCCGCCGTCCGAGGGAGCGCAATGTCTCGATTCAGGGTTGTCATGGCGCTTGGTGCGCTGTTTCTCTTTGCGGCGAACGAAGCATCCGCCCAGGTGGCCAGTGCCTCCATTCAGGTAACTGTTGCGCAACCGCAGCCGGTGGCCGCCGGAGCAGACTTCGACTACGTGGTCAACGTGAGTAATGAGGGTCCCGCCAACGCGGCGAATGCGACGCTCACCTTCCCTCTTCCGTCTCCTATCATGTTCCAGTCGGAGGTCGTTCCACTCGGCTGGTCCTGCAACTCGATCGTCCCGGGGACTACCGCGCCGACGGTCACCTGCACCACCGCCACTCTCCCTCCGGGAACCGCGTCATTTACGATCACGGCCTCGAGCCCACCGACCACGGTTGGCACGTTCACGAGCACAGCCACGGTGACCAGCACGACTCCCGATCCCAATGGCAATGACAACAGCGCGCAGGCCGACGTAACCATCTCGATTCAGTCCGACTTCAGCATGGCGCTGGGGGCGGCGCCGAACCCGGTGAATGCCGGAGCGAATCTCACCTGGACGATGACGGTCACGAACAACGGCCCCAGCACCGGCAGCACAGCGTCGGCCACTCTTCCGTTGCCGGCGCCCACGACCTTTGTCTCGATCGGCGCTCCGGCCGGGTGGTCCTGCAGTACGCCGTCCGCCGGCACCAACGGGACGGTGACCTGTTCCCTGACGACGATGATGAATCTGGCGGCATCGGCGACATTCACCGTCGTATCCCAGGTCAGCTCGTCGGTCGCTTACGGCACGACGCTGTCCGCGACGGCCACCGTTTCCTCGCCGGACGACTTGATACCGGCGAATGACTCCGCCACGGCGAGCTCGCAGTCGGCGGTGCTCTTCGACCTCGGCATCACGAAGACGCTCGCACCGTCGCTCACCCTTCCTGGGACGCCGCTGCAATACACGATCGTCGTCTCGAACGCCGGACCAAGCGACGCGCCTGGCGTAACGATGACCGATGTTCTCCCCCCGCCGCTTCGCTTCTCTTCTCTCTCTTCTCCGGGAGGGTGGTCGTGTACAACGCCCTCTGTTGGTGCCAACGGAACGATCACCTGTTCGATGGCATCGATGATCGCCTCGGGTGTGGCGACGTTCACGCTCAACGTCGTCATCGATCCGGCCGCGACCCCGGGCACGCCCATCAACAACACGGCGACGGTTGCCGGGTCTGCTCCCGACTCCAACAACGCGAACAACATTGCGACGGCTCCGGCAACCGTGGCCACTCCCCCCAATGGCGTTCCGGCGCTATCGACGTGGATGCTTGCTCTTCTGGCCGCGGCTCTCATGGTGATAGCCCTGTTGATGATGAGAAAGTAGAATCACTCCTGAATGCCCGACTCGCGCCGGAAAACTCGCAACGAGCACTCCTCGGGCGGCGCAGTCATCGACCTCCGCGACGGCAAGCCTTTCGTCGCGATGATCGCCACGCGTGGCCGATCGCGCTGGGGGCTGCCGAAAGGAGCGGTCTCGCACGGCGAGACGACCGAGCAGGCGGCCTTGCGCGAGGTGCGGGAAGAGACGGGTCTGGAGGCGGAGATCATCGGTCTGCTCGATACGATCGAGTATTTCTTCCGCGCCGGCGACACGTTGATCAGGAAGAGCGTCGACTTCTATCTCATGCGTTATGCAGGCGGCACGCTGACGCCGCAACTCAGCGAGGTCGACGATGTCGAGTGGGTCGCGCTGGCGGAGGCGATCCAGCGCTCGAGCTTCGACTCCGAGCGGAAGGTCCTTTCTTCGGCGCTCGATCAGATCGAGTCGGTGGCGAAGCGGGCACACGCTCCTTCGTAGTCTGCTTCTTCGCGCGTGTCTTCGCCCGCTCTGCTTCCACTTTCCGAGCCAGCGTCGGCGTTTCGTTGCCTGACGGCGATGCAGGCCGGTTGCTTTGCCATGTGCGCGCCGAGGCGCCGATCTCGTCGATGGACAGATTCGAGATCACCGAGAGGGGTGCCAGCTCGGTCACATCGACGTCCGGACTGGCGAGACCGTCGCGATGCTTGAGGAGCAACCACTCGTTGCCCTTGCTGCCGGGCCGGCCTTTGATCTTTACCAGCGCCCACTCGCCGAACATCTTCTTCCCGAACATCCGGAACGTCAGTTTGCCCGATTTCAGCGCTTTAACAGGGTCGTCTCCCGGCTCGATGAACTCCCAGGTGCCGTTGTCCCAGATGATGACGTTCCCACCGCCGTAGTTGCCGGCCGGGATGACCCCTTCGAACGAGGCGTAGTCGTACGGATGGTCCTCCGTCATCATGGCCAGCCGCTTGACCGCGGGATCGTACGAAGGTCCTCTCGGCACCGCCCACGACTTCAGCACCCCCTCCATCTCCAGGCGGAAGTCGTAGTGAAGGTGCGATGCCAGATGTTTCTGGATGACGAAGATCGGCAACTTCGTCTTTTTCGGTTTCCCTCCCGCCGGCTCCGGCGTATCGTCGAAGTCGCGCATGGAGCGGTATTTCCTGAGAAGGTCGGGCATACGGTCTCGCGGTCATGCAGTCTCGCGGTAGCGCGGTTTGGAGCCGGCTACCGCGCACATTCACGACACCTTCCTCTTTTTCGCCGCGGTCTTGCCCCTGCTGTGTGGCGCGCGTCGTGTCCGAACCGGTTTCGCTGTTCCACGGCCTTTGCCAAGACTGCGGCGCAATGCGTCCATGATGTCGATGACTTCCCCGCCTTTCTCTTCTTCCTCTTCCTCCGGCTCGATCGTTTTGCCTTTCGACTTGGCGCGGATGCGTTCCAGCAGACGTTGGCGATATTCGTCCTTGAACGCGAGCGGATCGAATCTCTTCTCCGACAGTTCGTTGATCAGCATCTCAGCGAGTTGCACTTCCTTCTCGCGCACCGGCCCCTCTTCGAGGTCGATGGCACCGAAGTCGCGCACCTCGTCTGCGTAATACATCGTGTGCAGCACGAGCCCTTTCTCGTAAGGCCGCAGGACGACGAGATTCTCTCTACCGGCTGCCACCCAGCGCGCCACGGCCACTTTGTCCTGCTTCTTCATGGCCTGAGAGAGGAGCCTGTAGGTCTTTCCACCACCAGGCGACGGCCCGAGGAAATAGGCCTTCTCGAAAAAAAGCGGATCGATCTCATGGAGATCGACGAACTCGGTGATCTCGATGGCCCGGTTGTCATCGGTCTCCAGCGCCTCGATCTCCTCGTCGGTGAAGGTCACGTACCTGGTCTTCGAGATCGCGTATCCGCGGATCAACTCATCCGAATCGACGATCTTCTCGTGATGCGGACACCACCATTTGCGATTGACGCGGGTGCCGCAGCTCGCGTGCAGCAGGTTGAAGTGGACGTCCTCCGACTTCGTAGCCGTGAAAAAACGGACCGGGATCGAGACGAGGCCGAACGAGATCGTCGCGTTGCGCAGAGCTCTGAGTGCCATGAGACTCCTCCGAAGACCGATGCTGCATCCGCCGTTCCAGCGGACGGTATCCGGAAGTTGCTGAAACGATGGTACTTGAATGGGTAACGCACCTGCTGACCCGGGCGTCGATCTTGCATCGGTCCTGCGTTGACAGCCACATGGATTCCTCGATTCGAAGCACCTTGTGGGGCGCCTTCGCGGTGCTGGTGGTTCTCATTGCTGCCGGCGTATCGCTCACGATGGGAATCCTCCACCTCGCCAACCAAGTGGTGATCGTCAGCGCGATCGTCATCGTCCTGGCCGCATACCTGATCTGGCGCATTCAGCGGTCGCTCACCGCCTCGATCAACCGTCAGGTGCGCCGCAACGAGGCGATGATCGCGGGTATGTCGGACGGCGTCATGCTCGTCGATGCCGAGGGCCGGACGCTGTACCTCAATCCGGCCGCGAAGAGTCTGCTCGGCCGATCGGACGTCGGAGTGCCGATCTACAAGCACGTCGAGGCGTATGGATTGCTGAATGACGCCGGTGAACCGCTCGACGCCAGCGAGCTGCCGGCGGCGCGAGCGCTATCGACCGGCCGGCCGGTGCGGGACGTGACGATGCTGATCGCGCGCGAGGACCGCCAGTTCGCGATCTCGAGCAGCGCCACGCCGCTGCAGGACGACGGCCGAATCTCGGGCGTTATCGTGATCCTTCGCGACATCACCGAGCGGCGGCGGCTCGAGGAAGAGATGCAGGTGCAGGCGGAACGCGCCCAGATCCTGGCCGACGCCGGCGCGTTCTTCGCCAGCAATATCGACCCGGTGTGGGTGACGCAGGCGATCGCGGAGCGCGTGGCCGAGGTGCTCGGCGACTGGGCGGCGGTCATCCTCAAGTCGCCGGACTCGAACGAACTGCGCGTGGCCTCGATCTATCACCGCGAAATGGCCTCCCTCGGCCTGGCCTGGTCGTACATCTACCGGCAGCCGCTCGTCGTCGGCGAAGGAATCATCGGGCAGGTCCTGAGCACAGGCTATCCCTCGCTGACGCAAAACCTCGGTTCTGCCGAAACGGTCGCGCCCGGACTCGGGGGCGGCTATCACGCCGCACCGATGAAGCTGGCTTCACTGCTCATCCTTCCGCTGCGCACCCGGCGCGAAATGCTCGGCGCACTCGTCATCGCCGCGAACGATCCCGATCGCGCCATGACCGACGAGAAGCTGCCGCTGGCCGAGATCCTGGCCGAGCGCGCCGCGCTGGCCATCGAAAACGCCAAGCTCTACACCGAACAGGTCGATGCCCGCCGGAAGGTCGAAGACCTCTCACGCCTGAAGGACGAATTCCTTTCTATCGCCTCGCACGAGCTGCGCACACCGGTCACATCGATCAAGGGCTACACGCAGTTGGCGAAGACTCTCATCCGCGAGAACGACCTGCGCACATCCGAGGAGTATCTCGACATCGCTCTCGACCAGATCGACCGGATGTCCCGTCTCATTCTCGAGCTGCTGGACGTCTCCCGAATCGAGACCGGCCGCCTCGAGATCCGTCGCGAGCCGATTTCCTGGACCACTTTCGTGAGCGATGTCGTACACCGTCATCACATCGCGCTCAGCGAGCGCCGGTTTCAGCTCAGTCTGCCCGTCGGTCACAAACGGGTCCTCGGCGACCGCGACCGCCTGGAACAGGTGCTCGGCAACCTCATGGAAAACGCGGTGAAGTACTCGCCCGACGGCAGCGAGATCCTGGTCAGCGTTGAAGACCGCGGCGACCAAGTCGTAACGTCCGTGGCGGACAGAGGCATCGGCATCCCCACCGATGAGCTCGGGCAGGTATTCGAGCGCTTCCACCGCGGCCGCCATGTGTCGTCGACGAACTATGGCGGCCTCGGGCTGGGGCTCTACATCACAAAGCAGATCGTCGAGCGCCACGGCGGCGCGATCTGGGTCGATAGCCGGGAAGGGCAGGGGACGACCTTCTCATTCTCGCTGCCCGTGGTTCCGGCGATCGAGCAGATGCCTGTGCCGGCCACCGAGGAACCGCAAAAAACGCTATCCGCGGCATAGGAGCCCGTGGGGCTCCTGCGTTTGAATCGTGCGATCCGAATTTTCACGACGAAGGAGCGGTTTGCGGGACGGATGCGGCGGCTCCTGGTTCCTATCGTTCTTCTGACTTCCGCGGCTGCCCTCCATGCGCAGGACTTGCGTCTCGACTACGAGCGCGAGTCGCTCATCGGTACCTACCGGCACTACACGCAGTACGTCGACGGGATGCCTGTCACCGGCGGCGAGGTGATCGAGCGTGTCGAGCGGGATGGCAGTATCCGTGAGTTGCATCGCAGCATCGCCACGGCCGCACCGAAGCGCGCCCTGATTGCGAAGAGCACCGCGCTGGCGAGCGCCCCGGCGGGCGTGCTGCGCGACGAGCAACTCGTCGCCGTGAACATCGCCGGTGAAGCACGGCCGGCATGGCGCGTGGTCGTTGAACAGAATCCGCACGAGCCGGTGGCGCACTACATCGACGCCGCGACCGGCACGCTCCTTCTCTCGAAGCCGCTCTTCGCGCGCATCACCGCGAAGGGACGAGTCTTCGACCCGAACCCGGTAACGAAACTGAACGACCCCACGCTTCGCGATCAGAACGGCTCCGCGGCGGCGGTGCCTGATGCCGCGTATTCGCTCGTCGATCTGCTCGACCTCAATCCCACCGGCATGCTGGCCGGACCGAACGTACAGATCATCGACACGGATGCCCCCACCACACCGCACGCGGACGCCTCGCAGCCGCTGCTCTTCGACCGCAGCCAACCGCAGTTCCAGGAGGTCAACGTCTACTTTCACATCGATCGCAGTCAGCGCTACATGCAGTCGCTTGGTTACACCGGCGCGCGGCGCATCGACGGCTACGCGATCCCGGTTGACCCACACGCCCTCTCCGGCGCCGACAATTCTCTCTTTGTTGGCAGCCTGGTGCCGGGGCAAGGGACGCTCTACTTCGGAGATGGCGGTGTCGACGACGCCGAAGACTCCGACATCGTGCTGCACGAGTTCTTTCACTCGGTTCAGGAATGGATCTCGCCCTCCGCCTTCTTCGGCGTCTCATCAAGCCAGTCGCGGGCGATGGGCGAGGGCTTCAGCGATTACTGGGCCTTCTCATCAAACTATGAGCCGGGCCTCGGCACGGGGCGCGATCCCTACTGCATCGCTGATTGGGATGCCCGTTGTTACGGTGACGATTCGTCGCAGGAGTGCGGCTATCCGGACGGCGCCGACTGCCTCCGCCGCGTTGACGGCACGAAAACGATGAACGACTTCATCAATGGCGACACCTCGGGAACGGAGCACATGAACGGCGAGATCTGGTCTTCGGCGCTTCGCGAGATCTTCGACGCGCTCGTGTTTCGTCATGGAGAAATGGACGGCCGGCGGATGACCGACACGCTCGTACTCGAGTCGATGTTCGGCGCGTCTTCAGATCCGACGTTTGCCGAGATCGCCGGCAAGCTGCTGGATGCCGACCGCATTCTCAACAACGGCGCGCATGCAGGCACCATCTGCACCGCCTTCACGGCGCGTCTGATCCTCACCAGCGCAGGCTGCGACACGTCGCCGCATGGCGAGGTGACCCTGTTTCAGTCGCCGCAGCAGGGTCTGCCCATCCCGGATAACACGCCGGCCGGCATTACGGCTTCGCTCGATCTCACCGACAGCCGGCCGATTGACAGCCTCTCGGTCAACGTCAACATCGCTCATCCCTCCCGAGGCGATCTGCAGATCCTTCTCACTGGGCCGGACGGGACTACGGTGATCCTGCAGAACCCGTCCACCGATCGTTCGCCGGCCACGCAGGTGACGTACGGCGTCGATGCCGACCCGGCCGACACACTTGACGTGTTCCGCGGCCGTGCCGCGAACGGGCGATGGACGCTCACGGTTCGCGACCTTCAACCCCAGAACAGCGGCACGCTCATCTCGTGGGGTCTCGGGATCACCTTCGCAGGCGACGTTCCCGCGACGACGCGGCCCGCGTCGTTTGCGCCGCGCAAGCACATCGCCGCCGTCGCCCACGCTCCCGGCGCTCTCGGTACGAACTGGCAGACCGACGTGCGGCTCTTCAACGGCGGCGCGACAACCGCGAACGTGACGGCCATCTTCACGCACGCCGGCGAAGAGGGGTGGAATCACTTCGCGGCCGTGAAACTGTCGATCGCACCGAAGCAGCTCATGGCGCTGGACGATGTCGTGGCGGCCACGATGCGGACGATCGGTGTCGGCCAACTCGAATTTCTCGGCGATACGGACGCTCTCGTCGTCACTAGCCGCACCTACACCCACGCTAACGGCGGAACGTACGGCCAGTTCATCCCGGCCGTGACGACCACCGACGCCTCCACGCTTGCGTACGTGCCGCAGATCCAGGCCACTGCCGATTTCCGCACGAACGCCGGCTTCGCGGAGGTGAGCGGCAACAGCGGCACGGTTCGCGTGACCTTGTTCGATGCCGCGACCGGGGCGGTCGTCTCGCAGAGCGATTACCCCTTCGTACCATTCGACCAGGTACAGTTTCCCGTGACGGGTGCGGCCCTGATGACCGCCGAGCTGAGCGTGGTAAGCGGTGACGGCCGCATCGTCGCCTACGGTTCCGTCATCGACAATCACAGCGGCGATCCGATCTACGTCGCGGCGACGCCGCCGCTTGCCGGGACATTCGTCGCGCCGGTGATCAGCGGGGCCGGCGTGAACACGTTCTGGCGCAGCGACGTGTTTCTTACCGCGCCTGCCGACACCGCGGGCAGTTTTGATCTGACGTATATCGACGCCGTCACTGGCGAGACGGTCGTGAAGCACGGCAACGTGGCCGGGCGTCAGGCCATCCGGCTCGACGACGTCGTCGGCAGTTACTTCGGCCGGCCTGGCGGGTTCGGCACCGTTCGCGCGGATCTTTCCGGCAACATCGTTGCCACCTCACGCACCTTCACGTCGTCGAGCGCCGGTACATTCGGCCAGTTCATCCCGCTGATTCCTGCGGGAGCAGGCGCCGGCTCTTCGCGTGAGCTGTTGCACATCGAGCGTTCGTCCGCATTCCGTACAAACCTCGGCGCGATCAACACCGGAGATGACGATGAGGTGATCCGCTTCACGCTCTACGACGCGGGCGGCGTAACCATCGGCAGCACGGACCGGACAGTTGCACCGCTGCGAGTCATCCAGTTTCCGCTGGATGTGTTGACATCTTCAGTTCTCGACGACGGCCGCGTCGAAGTGCAGGTCATCGCGGGCAGCGGGGAAGCGGTAGCCTGGGCGTCCGTCATCGACAACGTCACCGGCGATCCGATCTTCGTTCCGGCACAGTGATGTATTCTTCAGGCCCATGCCCGTGACCCAACCCGAGCCGCAAACGCTCGCACAAATGCCGTTCAAAGTCCTCGATGAGACCCTCCGCCAGCTTCGGAGCACACGGAACGACATCATCCGCTACGGCGTCTGGAACACCCGCAATCTGACGGACGACGAGTTCAATCACGCTGACGACCGCCGGCTGCTCGGTTATTTCCGTCAGGACCTGCTGGAAACGCGATTCCTCTCCAAAGGACGGCGCATCGACCTGATTCAGCTCTGGCACTGGTTCGACGATCAGATGACCGGCACCGAGCCGATGCTGATCGGCGGCGAAGAGCTCTTCGTGAACGTCCAGGACAAGGACCTCGACAAGGTGCGCAAGCGCATCGCGGAGATCCAGTCGTTTCTACCCACTCTGCGGGGCGACGACCTGGAAGCGTTCAAGCGTGTCAAGTACAAGCTGCGCCGCACCGTCCTGCGCCTTACGTACGACCTCCATCACCTCTTCAAGCGACTGGAGAAACACCGCAAGAACTTCGGCGGCCCAATGGCGCCCCATACCGAGCGCCTCCCGCTCGAATCCGCCGTCGAAATCCCCGAGCCGCCTCCGCTGGACGAGCACGAGGAGGAGTGAAGGATCAAGGTGCGTCGTCAGAGTCGATGACGTACCCCATTAACGCTCGCGATCCTCGCGCAGCAACTCCGTCGTGTCGGGGAAGATCTGACCGCTCTGCCTGATTTCATCGGCAATGTGACGAGTGCGCTCGCGCCAAGTCTTCCAACGATCACGCTGTTCCACCGTGTTCTCGTCGAGACTCTCAATCAGGATGTTCATGTCGTAAAGATGATAACAAGCTCACGAGCATTGGAAGTGCACGAGGACGCAGGACGTCAGTGCACGGATCCGTTGAGCAGCCTGACGTGATCGGCGGCCGGCGTACCTGCTAGTTTTCGCACGAGTCTCTGGTCGGCGGTGATGCACTGAACGTTGAGGCGTGCCGCAAGAGCAACGTAGGAGGCGTCGTACGCGCTCAACCCGGTAGCCAGAGCGAGATCAATCGAGTCGCGAGCCAGACTCTCATTCGTGTACGTGATGAACGGCGCCGCGACAATCTTCTCGATGATCTCGATTGCCCGCGGCGGCTGCATCTCTCCTCGCCTGACGAGCCTCCAAAGAATATTGGCTAATTCCATGAAAAGCAGATCTGGAGCGGCGAGCTTCACCTCGGATTTGCGCAATTCAAGTGCAGCAGGAGTGTCGTCCTCCGGCACGTACCACTTGACGACCACGCTGGCATCGACAACCCAGAGCGTCAACGCTCGCGATCCTCACGCAGCAACTCTGTGGTGCTGGAGAACTTCTGACCGCTCCGACGCAGTTCTTCGAAAATATGGTCGGCGTCTGCCCAGGTTTTCTGCCAGTCCTGAGTAGCGGCCTCCTGAATAATTGCCTTCAGTTCCGCCTGAAGCGAACGCTTGCTGTCGACGGCCCGCTTCTTCAGCGCCTTCACGGTCTCTTCGTCGAGATCCCTGATCAGGACATCCATGATATCAAAATGATATCACACGTCGTAATCCCCCTGCTGTCCATCCACGACGTCGATCGCCACCGTCTTCGTCACGTGATCCGCGTTGTCGAGGATCTCGAGCCGGTAGTGACCGGCGGTGACGTTGTTGAGCGGCATCGTGCCAGGCGGGAGCGGAAAGATCCCCTGTGACATCGGATTCATCCCGTAGGGCACGCCTGATGAGGTATCGATGAGCCGGACACGCCGCGTTGACGAGTCCGTCGAGTGCAGCACGATCGTCCCGCCAGTCGCGAAGCGGACCGTTTGCTGCGACGGCGACGTCATCGACACGGTCTGCGGCGCATAGTTCCGCGCCATCACCGTAACGCGGTAGACACCCGGCGCCAGCGCCAGCTTGGCCACCTCGCTGCTGCCGAAGAAGCCGTTTTGGGATGGCAGCTCGTTTCCCTGCGCATCGACGACGCGTGTGACATTTACCGTCAGTGCTGAGTTGTCGCGCGAATCGACGGCGCGAATGGTGATGCCGTCGCTCGGCGAGAGCCGGAACTGCACATCCTCGGGCGCGGAATCGCCGATCGTGATCTGCCGCACGTCGTTGCCGTACCCCGATTTGTCGGCCGTGATCTGGTACGTGCCGGAGGCGACGTTCTCAAGAATGAAGTTCCCCGAGCTATCGCTCTGCACCGTGCGAGCGCCGAGGGCCGACGGGCCCGATACCCGCAGGTCCACGTTGGCCTCGTTCAGCGGCCGTGAATCGGCCGCGTCGGCGACGTGTCCGCGCAAGGTCACTGTCTTGATGGCGATATCGAAGGTGTCCGATCCATGCACTTCGTACTGAGTGGTGAACGGGGTCATCCGCGCCAGGTCCGCTGTCTGCACCGTGTAGATGCCATCGTCGAGGCCGCTCAGCTCGTAACGACCATCGGCGTCCGCCGTCGTGCTGGCGTTCGTCTGACTTCTGCCGCCTTGTGGCATGAACATCACCACCGCGCTCGCGACCGGAGTGCCGTTCCGGGTGATCCGGCCGCGGATCACAGTGCTCGATTTGAAGTCGATGTCGACCTGCGCCGTGCCGCCGGCATCGAGCTCCACGGTCTTCGGCGCCGCTGACTTGCTCGATCCACCGAAGATGGCGCCGGTGCGCGCCGAGACGCGGACCGAGCCGGAGGGAACCCCTTCGAGCCGGAAGTTGCCGGCGCTGTCGGCCGGTGCCGAGGCCATGCCTCCGCCGCCGGGAACGGCGGCGTAGACGGTTGCCTGTTCCAGCTCCTGCGCCGTCAGACCGTTGACGTGGCCGGTGATGACCCCGCCGCTCTTCAGAATGACGCGCACCGGACCCGACGACGCGATGTCGATGTCGCGCAGCGTGCCCTGAGCGAAGCCCGTTTTCGTTGCGGTGAACGTGTAATGACCGGGAGCAAGCCCTTCGATCGTGAACCCGCCGGCGGCGTCCGTGCGCTCCTCCCTGCCACCGTCCATCGCGCTGGCGGACATCGCCCGCACGGACGCGTCGGAGACCGGCACGCCGCCATCCGTGATGACAAGGCCGGTCACGCGCAGCCCGGTCGAAAGCTGCACGTCGAGTCGCGTGTCCTTGCCGGACGGGATCGTCACCGTCTTTTGCTGCGCGATGTAACCGCTCCGCGAGAACGTAATCGTCTTGTCTCCCGGATCCAGCGAGTCGATCGTGTACTCGCCGCTCGGATCGGTCGTGGTGCCGTTACCCTGGTCGAAGACCATCGTTCGCCCGCCGGCCGCCATAGGATCGTTTCGCACCGAGACGCCGGTGATTGCTGCGCCGTCCGGACCTGTGACGTGGCCGGTCAGTTTCCCGCCAGTCTCGAGGTCGACCTCCACGTCGGGCGCCGTCTTACCGTCTTCCACCTCGACGTTCGGCGTGCGTGCTGTTGTGTAGCCCGGCGCGTTCACGACGACCTGCGTCGAGCCTGTCTTGACGTTCTCGAGCACGAATGTACCGTCGTCGGCGGTGAACTGCTTCTGCATCGGAGGCATGGTCATGCCGCCTCGCGAGGTCGTCACTCCTGCCAGGAACGATGTCACGGGCTGATGGGACATCTTGTCGACGACGCGCCCCGTGATCCGGCCACCCGGCGGAAGCTCGATGACGATGTTCTGCGCGGGCGCGGTGACGGGGCGGATCTCCTGGATGAACGCCTCCTGTTTGTTGACGTTCAGGATCATCTGTCCCGGCGTGAGGTCGGTGATGCGGAAACTCCCGTCCGAGCCGGTCACAGCCGAGGCGAAGCTGTCCTGTGTCATGGCCATCACGTTCACGCTCTCTACGCCTGCGCCGCCGCGCGTCACATGGCCTGCGATCTCCACGCCTGGATCGAGCATCACCTCAACCGGCTTGGTGGCGGAGTCGACTTTGGTTCCGCGCAACGTCTTCGCCGAGTAGCCTTCTCCCTTGAAGGCCAGGTCATATGTCCCTTCCTTGACCCGAATCGTGAACGTTCCATCGCTGCCGGTGCGGAGGATCTGATCGTTCCGTCCTCCCTGCATGGCTGACATCACCATGCGCCGCATGCCGCCCATGGGATCGGACGACGACTCGATGGCCTGGACGGCAACGCCCGACAGGGGCTTGTGCTCCTTGTCGGTCACGCGCCCTGTTACGGCGAGTCCGAGCGGAATGGTGATGGTCAGGCCGCTCTTGCGCTCTCCCACGCCCAGCTTGAAAGAGGGCGATTTGCCGGACGGATAGCCGCGCTTCAGCGCGTCGATCTGAAGCTCCACATCGGTCTGTACTTCGCTGATGACGAAGCGGCCGTCGGGAGCGCTGTAACCTTCGCTCGCACCGCCTGTGCCCCCACGGATGAGCGAGAGAATGTTGTTGTCTTGTGTGGCCGCACGCGCCGAAAGCTTCGTCGCCGAGACCGGCCGTTTGTCGTCGTCAACGACCGAACCGCTGATGCGGCCGTTTGCCGTCGCGAAGAACGTCTTTTGAACCGTGGCGGCACTCTTTACGCTCACCGTGTGCGCACCGTTGATGGCGTACCCTGGCCGAGCGGCCACCATGTCGTAGGTGCTGCCGGCAAGCGGCGTGAGCATGAAGTTTCCTTTCGCGTCAGTCATGACGTCGAGCGTGCCGTCGCGGAAGCGTCCGCTTGGTGCGATCGCCACGCGCACACTGGCGACGGGCAGTTGCGATTTCGCGTCGCGCACGCTGCCGCTGATCACCGCCCCTTTGGCCAGCTTCAGAGTCGGCGATCCTCCGCTCGCTCGTGTGCGTTGCGCAATCCGGCTGCCGCTTCGGGCCTCGACAGTGTTCCACTCCTTCCGCGCGTGCGCGATCGTGAACGTGCCGTCGGCCGCGGACTTACCGGCCGGCCAGCCGTCGAGGAAGAGAGGCACGTCGCCGGCCGGCGTCTGCCCATCTTCGCTCACCACACGGCCCGTGATGGCGCCGCCCGCGATCATTGTGAAATCGGGACCTTTCTTGGTTCCATACGGCCCGATGGTCTCGTCTACCCGTGCGAAGTCGGGATGAAGCACGAGGACGCGATTGGCCCATTTCGCCGGGTCGGGGGCGTTGTAGTGACCGTCGGCGTCTGTTCTGGCCGTGTACTCGGCGCCGCCGAGAATGACGACCGTCGCTCCCGCTACCGGCTTGCCGTTTGCCGTAATTGTCCCGCGCACCGATGGCGCCTGCGTCAGCAGGATTACCCCGACATCGTCATCAGCGGCGAACCGGCCTGCCATCGGCGCATAGCCATTCGTTTCGACACGGATGTCGGCGATCGTCTGCTCCTTCGGTGCGTCGATACTGAACCGGCCGCTGGAGTCGGTCGCTACTGTCGTAAGCGGCGTCCGTTGCGGCTCCGCCGACAGCAGGCGGGGCCCCTGCGACGTGAACAGCTCAGGCGTGAAGAGCGATATCTTCGCCCCGGCGACAGGCTTTCCGTCAATGTTGATGACGGTTCCGATGATGGCCCCGTGTAACGGCGCAACGAAAGACAACAGCACGAGCGAAAGGCAGAGTAGTCGGCGCGTTCCGGGCATAATTCCTCCCCGTAATCGGCCGATTGTACGATCGTTCTCCCACTAAGAGTGCTGCATTCGCCACGACGACCTCACACGTCGTAGTCCCTCTGCTGTCCATCCACGACATCAATCTCCACTGTCCTGGTCACACCGTTCGTGTTGTTGAGAACCTGGAGCTGGTAGTGACCGGCCGGGACGTTATTGAGCGTCGTTGCGCCGGGTTGAAGATTGTTGACCCCCATCGAAAAGGAATTCATCCCGTAGGGAGTGCCCGACGAATCGACGAGCCTGTACTGGACGACTGTCGTCGATCGCGAGTGCAGGACGAGCGTCCCGCCCGGGGAGAAGCGAATGGTCTGCTGCGAAGGCGACGACATCGAGAGGGTTTGTGCCGCGTAGTTCCGCGCGGACACCGTGACCTGGTAAACACCCGGCGCCAGCGCCAGCTTCACAACCTCATTGCTGCCGAAGAACCCACCCTGCGACGGGATCTCGTTCCCCTGCGAGTCGATGACGCGCAGAACGTTCACCGTCAATGTCGTGTTGTCGCGCGTGTCTACGGCACGAATGGTGATGCCGTCGCTGGGCGAAAGCTGGAACTGAACATCCTCGGGAGGAGTATCGGTGACCGTGATCGACCGCGCGTCGTGGCCGTAGCTCGTCTTGTCGGCGCTGATCTGATACGTACCCGCGGCAACATTGTCGATTGTGAAATTCCCTGAACTGTCTGTCTGCGCGGCCCGGCTGCCAAGGGGCGTCTGACCGGTCGACCGAATCTCCACGTTCGCCCCATTCAGCGGATGTGTGTCGGTCGCATCGACGACGCGGCCGCGCACCGTTACCGCTTTGATGGTGATGTCGAAAGTATCCGAGCCGTGCACCTCATACTGTGTAGCAAAGGGGGTCAACAGCGACATATCCATGACCTGCACCACATAGGTACCGTCGCCAAGGCCGCTCAGGCTGTAGTGTCCGTTCGCATCCGCCGGCGCGCTGGCGGTGGTCGGACTCGCCGCGCCGCGAGGGATGAACGTCACCTGCGCGTTCGAGATCGGCGAGCCGTTTCGCGTGATCGTGCCCTGGATTACCGTACTGGCGATGAAGTCGATGTCGACCTGGGCGGTGCCGCCGGCGTCGAGCTGAACCGTCTTCGGCGCCGCGGTCTTGCTCGCCCCGCCGAACATCGCCCCGGTGCGCGCGGAAACGCGCACGGTGCCTGAGGGTGCTCCCTCGATACGGAAGTTGCCGCTGGCGTCTACCGGTACCGACAGATTGCCGCCTCCGCCGCCCAGAAATCCGCCCCCGCCACCACCCCCGCCGGAAACCGTTGCCGAGACCGTGGCCTGGTCGAGCTCCTGCGCCGTCAGGCCATTGACGTGCCCGGTGATCACGCCGCCGCCGCTCAGAATGATGTGAACAGGTCCGGAAGAGGAGATATCGACGTCGCGCAGAGTGTTCGGAGCGAAGCCTGCCTTCGCTGCCGTGAACGTGAAATGCCCGGGAGCGAGCCCGTCGATGGTGAAGGCCCCATTGGCGTCCGTACGACCTTCGTGGGCTCCGTCCATCTCGCTCGCGGACATGGCCCGTACCGTCACGTCCGGGATCGGAGTGCCGCCGTCCGAGACGACCGTGCCGCTGGCGCTCATTCCACTCGAGAGCTGCGCGTCGAGCCTGGCGTCCTTGCCGCTGGTGACCGTCACCGTCTTCTGCTGAGCGATGTAGCCGTTCTTTGTAAATGTGAACGTCAAGTCCCCGGGATCCAGAGAATCGATCGTGTAATCTCCGTTCGGGTCGGTCGAGGCACCACTGGCATTGCCGTCGAAACGCATCACCCGCCCGCCACCACCGCCCATGGGATTGCTGCCGACGGCCACCCCCGACAGCGGGGTCCCGCTGGCATCGGAGACGTGGCCGGTCAGTTTCGAGCCCGTCTCCACGTCGACTTCCACGTCCGGCGCTGTCTTGCCGTCCACCACCTCGATGTTCGGGACATGAGCGGTTGTGTAGCCGGGTGCGCTCACGATGACCTGCGTCGTGCCGGGCTTGACCCCATCGAGCACGAAGGAGCCGTCATCACTGGTGAACTGCTTCTGCATCGGCGGCATCATGACCACCATCCCGCCGCCGCTGCGTGAGGTCGTCACACCTGCCTGAAACGACGTCACCGGATCGTGCGTGTTCTTGTCGAGGACGTGCCCCGTGATCCGTCCGCCAGCCGGCAGATCGATCAGCACGTCGCGGGCCGGCGCGGTCACGGACCGCATTTCCTGGATGAACGAATCGTCCTTGCTGGCGTTCAGCATCATCGTGCCGGGAGTGAGATCGGTGATGGCAAAGCTGCCGTCGGCTCCGGTCGCGGCCGTGGAGAAGCCATCCTGCGAGATGGCGCGGATGGTCACTCCTTCCACGGGGGCGCCTGCGCGCGTGACGCGGCCGGTGATTTCGACGCCCGGATTGAGCATCACCTCCAGCGGCTTCGTCGCCGCGTCCACCTTCGTGCCGCGCACCGATTTCGCCGAGTACCCCTCGCGCTTGAAGTTGAGATCGTAAGTACCTTCCTTGACGCGAATGGTGAATGTGCCGTCGGAGCCGGTGCGCACGGTCTCGTCGTTGCGCGCGGATTGCGTGTTGACGATCATGCGCCGGATCCCGCCGCCCCGCGCATCCGCCGCGGCCTCGATCGCCTCGACGCCAACGCCCGAGACCGGCTTGTGATCTTTGTCCGTGACGCGGCCGGTGACGGCAATGCCGCGCGGAATGGTGATCGTCAACCCTGCCCTCCGCTCACCCGAGGCCAGTTTGAGCGAGGGCGACTTGCCGTCGGGATAACCGCGCTTCAAGGCGTCGACCTGAAGGTCCGCTTCCGTCTCCACGCTGCGGAGGACGAAGTGGCCGTCGGGCGCGCTATAGGCCTCGCTCCCTCCCCCGAAGCGCGCAGGAAGAAACGCGAACCGGTCATTGCGCGTAGCCGGTCGAGTCGTCAGCCGCGCCGCCGCAACGGGCCGCTGGCCGTCATCGATGACCGTGCCGATGATCCGTCCATGTGCGGACGCGTAGAACGCCTTCTGCGCCGTGGTCGCAGCTTTGAGGTTCAACGACTGTGCGCCGTTGATGGCGTAGCCGGGATGCCCGGATCGCACGGCGTACGAACCAGCGACCACCGGCTCGATCGTGAAGTTCCCTTTGGCGTCCGTAATGGCGTCGGCAAAGGCATCGCGGGCGGCTGCGAAACGTCTGCCGCCGCCTGAGGGAGAGATGGAAACGCGTGCTCCGACCACCGGCAATTGCGACTTCAGATCACGCACGCTTCCGCTGACAGTGGCCCCCTTGCCCAGCTTCAGCGTCGCCGAGACCGCCCCCGGTGCTCCCGTTGCGCGTACACGCTGCGCGATGCGATTTCCGCTTCGTGCCTCGACGGTCTGCCAATCCTTTCCGGCATGGGGGATGGTAAAGGTACCGTCGGCCGCGGATTTGCCTGACGGCCAGCCGTCGAGAAAAATCTGCGCGTCACCAACCGGCGTCTGACCGTCTTCGGCAACGACGCGGCCCGTCACGGCCACCCCCGTGGTCATCGAAAAGTCCGGCCCTTTCTTCGTTCCGGCGGGGCCGATCAACTCTTCGACGACGGCGTAGTCGGGGTGAATCAGCAGGATCCGTGCGGCCCACTTCGACGGGTCCGGGGCCGTGTAGTGACCCGCGGCATCGGTCGTCGTTATGTACTCAGCGCCGCCGAGGAGGATGACCGTGGCGTTGGCGACAGGCTTGCCGCTGGCGGTGACCGTTCCGTGCACCGATGCTGCCTGAGGCAGGAGGATCGCACCCAGGTCGTCGTCAGATACGGCGCGGACGCTGGACGGTCCGTAGCCGGCGGCCTCGATGCGTACGTCGACGACGGTCTGGTCCTTCGGGACGTCGAGGCTGAACTTGCCACCGGAATCGGACGTCGCAGTCAGGAGCGCCTTCCGCTGCGGTTCGGCCAGGAGCATGCGCGGCCCCTGCGCCGCGATCAGCTCCGGCGCATAGAGCGACACTTTGGCGCCGGCCACCGCCTTCCCGTCGATGTTGATGACGGTTCCGATGACGGCCGCGCGCACCGGCGCAACGAACGACGACAGCACGATCGAGATGCAGAGCAGCCGGCGGATTGCGGACATGTGACTTTCCTCCTGGTGACGAACGAATGTACGAACTCTAGACGAAGAATGCTGAAGCAGGTTTCCACGTTTGTAACCGCATGCCGAGAATTCCGGTTCGAGGGGAGAAGCTGCGGCAGCGGCTGGATACCCTCGTGGCCACGTTCGACGCACGGACGATCGAGCCCGATCCGCTGCAGCTCGTCCTCCGTTACGAAGATCCACGCGACCAGGAGGTTGCCGGCCTTCTGGCGGCCGCGTTCGCCTACGGCCGCGCTGATATCGTCGTCGCGAACGTCGGCAGGGTGCTCGACCGCATGGCCCCGTCACCGTGGCTCTACCTCGCTGCCTTCAAACCGGCGGAGGGAAAACGGAGATTCCTCGGCTTCACCCATCGCTTTCACAAAACCCCGGAGCTGGTCGCCCTTCTGGCCTGCGTCGCGGCGGCCATCCGCGAGCACGGCACGCTCGGCGAGCTGTTCCGCCTCGGCTACGACGACAGCGATTCCGACATCGGCCCGTCGCTGGCCCGCTTCGTCGATGCGCTGATCGGCAAGCGGCGGACGAAGGCGCTCGACTACCTCCTCACCTCTCCCGCGAACGGCTCCGCCTGCAAACGGATGAACCTCTTTCTCCGCTGGATGGTCCGCCGCACCCCCCCTGATCTCGGCATCTGGACCTTCGTCGATCCGTCCAAACTGGTGATGCCGGTCGACACCCACGTCCACCGTATCGCCACCTTCCTCGGCCTGAACGACCGCAAATCCGCCGACTGGAAATCCGCCCGCGCCCTCACCGACCGTCTGGCCACCTTCGACCCCTCCGACCCCGTCCGCTACGACTTCGCCATCTGCCGCCTGGGTATCCTCGATCTCTGCAGCCGGAGAAGGCGGAAGGAGAACTGCGACGTGTGTCTGCTGAGGGATGTGTGTCGGTTTCCGGTCAGGAGTTGACCGGCCAGCGATCAGACAGCCACGCGCGAATCACCGATCTCCGCCCCTTCGCATGAAACGGTAAGTACGGATCCGCATGCCGAAGCCGGGGAAATGCGTCTTCAACGTTGAAGTCCGCGTCTTCATCAATTGACAAGTTTTGTCAATCAATGGAGTCGTTGTCTTCATCAATTGACAAGTTCTGTCAATCGATGAAGTCCTGGTCTTCATCAATTGACAAGTTTTGTCAATTCATGAAGTCCGCATCTTCAACGTTGAAGAGAATGTCTTCATCAACGAGGAGAACGTCCCTATTAGAGGACACCATGACCTCATCGTTGGACACTTTCAGCTCATCACCGAGGTCCGCGACCGCACCGTTGAGGAAGATGTTCCTCATCGATGGAGTCCGCGAAGACGACGACGACAAACTCTCGACTGTGACGACGGCCGGGCGTCTCGCCACTACAGTTTCCCGGAAGGCCGTGCCCAGATGGCGCTGGAACGAACGACTTGGACTCACGCGGAGGCGCTGGAGACGCGGAGGAGATCACGAGGAACTTCTTTCTCCGCGCACTCCGCGCCTCCGCGTGAGTCCTTCAGGCCAGAAGCACGCGCCACTGCATGGTTCAGTCGGCGGCTGACCGATTTTGGGCCGGCGATGCTGGCTTAAGGTCCGTAGCCCCCGGCTTCAGCCGACGGCTTCAGCCGGGGGGAAACGCGGGCATCCATTGTTCCGAGCCCGCTTCAGCGGGCGACAGAGATGCGTCGATCACCGCTATTCTGTCGCCCGTCAAGCGGGCCGCCAACTTGGGGATGCTCGTTTTCCTCCGGCTCAAAGCCGGGGGCTACGGACCTTAAGCCAGCTACGCTGGCGCAGACCGCTCGCCCGCGGACTGGGCACTCATTTCCGGGAACCTGGCCTTAGATGATGCCATCGTCATCAAGGGCGTCCTGGATCCTCGAGGCGGGGATCATGGGGCTGCCTTCAGGCACATCGAACGTGGCAAACCGAGCGCGCTTCCCGCGCGTCGGAGGAGTCTTCCGCGGGCGGAGGGCTCCGCGCGCCATGTCTGGAAGGACGCGTCCGAGCCGCCGGCCGGTGGCTCGCGCATTCGCCAGAGCCGCCTCATAAACATCGTCGTCGATCGTCACGGTCGTGCGCATCCGTTGACGATACAGTGATGTACCAGCATCATCAAGGCTCTGTTCCTCCACCGGTCACCTTCAGGGCCTTCTTGCCGCGCGTGGTGGATGCCAATCACTGATGGATCGGCCTGGGTGTTCGAGTATTTCACCGCAAGTAGCTTTGTTTTCAGTCAGTTGCTCACAACTAAAAACGAAGGTTGACCCCGCTGACTGGCTTCCTGCGTCGGTGTCGCGTTAAGTTGACTTTCCAGATACGACCCCAACTTAACCGCGCGGCGGGCGTTTAGGCTTGGGAGTCATAACCTTCGTGGTCAGGCTTGGTGGGGTAAGCTACCTCTTCACAGGCCGATTGTATCGCATCGAGCGAAGTGTTCATCTGATCTAAGGTCACATCGATCGACCGCAGTGTTTCGTGGATGCTGCCGAGCGCACTCGATACTCCATAGATTTCAAAGATTCCAAACAGGATCAACGCTCCGAAGATTAGCTCCACCCAAAGCGGGTCAACCCACCACGCCATTATCACAGCAGGCAGTTCCACTCCACCATGCTACTCGATCCGGGCAGCCGCTCTCGCATGACCGCCGCGAACTCTGCCGCCTCGTCACGACGGTACAACTCACGGCCAAATTGAACGCGCTCCCGCAGTCCGTAGTGCGCAAGGATGAAGTCGCGCAACGCATTAGCCTCAGTCTGCCAATCGTCGAATGCCTCCACGAACTCCTGATCACTATTCGCTGCCGCTGACAGATCCAAAGCCGCCTGCGCAACGCGGAGCAGCCGCTTGCGGGTCCTGCTTTCGAGCGTTTCGGGCTGGGGCTGGAAAATAGCAACCAGCGCAATGACTGCTCCCAGCGTGGCAATCCCCCCGGCCAAGAACGGGTAAAAACCATGAGGATCACCGCGACCCCGATGCCGGAGATTGCCAGCCCGGATGTGACGGATTCGCCCTTCGACACGCCGCGAATCCTACCGCGGTAACCATTGGGTACGAATAACTACCAAACTGACCCATTACCACATCATCAAGGCTCTGTACCTCCGCCGTCGCCTTTGGGCCACTTCCCGGGCGTGGTGGATGCCAATCACTGAGAGGCCGGTTTGGGTGCTCGATGCCACTCCAAGTAGCTGTGTTATCAACCAGTTGCCGACAACTAAAGAACGAAGGCTTGACGCAGCACTCAGGGTTCTCCCGCTTCTGTTTCATGGTACCCCACCTGGGACCCAGCGGGGTGCGGGGGGCAGCGTAGTTGGGACACCCGCGTAAACTGTGGTCATGACCGATTCACCCGAAGCCGAAGAAGAACCCACCGGAGTACGCGTCACCTCTCACGCCGAGATGCTCTACCTGAGCGCGATTCGTCTACTCAGCGAGCGAATTGGCGCCGTGCGACCCGAAGCAGCCACTGGCTTTGTCGTTGTAAACGAAGGCGGTGAACGCTTTCTCGTGACAGCACGACACGCAATCGAGAGCGTGGCGTGCACGACACTTTTCTTGTACACCGGCGACAGCGTGCACACGATCGGTTCTCCGCTTGCCTACGAGATTCGCGCTGCGGACAGCTTCTGGACGTTCCATCCAGACCCCTCGGTGGATGTAGCAGTGGGACGCTTCGAGCCGATTTCTGATTTCTTTGCGAAACTTGACGAACAATTCATAGTCGGAGCCACAAAGACCACTGATTTTCATCGCCAGCCGCCGATCGGAGTGGGCGGCTTTACCGACAAATTCTGGCACCCCCTGCCTCTGGACGAAGTACTGATTGTCGGTTATCCGCGAGACTATCGCGATATTCCAACGAGCCTGCCAATCCTGCGTCGAGGGCGTATTGCCACTCCGCTATGGCTTGACCACGAAGGCCGACCGGTGTTTGTGGTTGATTCGGCCGCAGATCGAGGGTCCAGCGGAGGACCCGTTGCCTACGTGGAAGAGGAGCACAAAGTCGGAAAGTACATGTGCGAAGGCACCGGCAAAGTCGTCCTTCTTGGAATATTCAGCGAGCGGTTTCCGCCGCGGGCGCACGCGGTTAGCGTGACGGAGGGAGAACCGCTACGCCCTCCAAACCTCGGCGCGGTATACAAAGCGCACACGATTCTAGAGACGATGAGCGCCTTGCAGTGAGTTAAGGCGACCCAACGCATAGAGCTCATTCCCGAATCCGGTGAAACAGGGCTGGTGATGGCGGAGCGAACCGGCGAATTAACGATACTCGTGGTCGGAGCGCGGGTCAGGGCGAGAAAGCCTCACGGTATTAGGTTGAAAGTCAAAAGTGCCGAAAGGCTAGGTGCCGCCAATACGACAGGCCAGCGTCGGCACTTTCGACTTCCAACCTGACCCCGTAAGCTGCCAGATAGCGGCCGTGCGCGATCGATGCGCAACGGGCCGCGAGGCAGATCACAGCTACTGACAGGACGGCGTTCCTCATTTTTCGAACTCCCTCTCGCATAGGAAGGTGACGCGAGGCGGATTTTTCCTACCCCCGTGCACGAAGCGGCGCGCCTGCTTTGATCCGTTACTCATCCGGGGAAGAGGTACGCGATGGGGAAGTCAGGGACCGTCGGGTCCGTTGGCCCCGAATGCGTCGGACTGGCTGGCGAAGAGACCGCGAATGCTGCTCGGAGAATGCGCCGCGAAGACTCGGATGTTCCGGTGTTGGCGCATGCGATGCCTCCTCTGCGGATACGAACGAAGCCTTGCGAAGGCTCACATAATGCCTGACAGCATGAATCGTGTTCTGCGTCGCGTGTTAGACGACGACCCGAACAGCCCGATGCTGACGTTTGACAAGCTCGGAAGGACGAAGCGGTATCCCATGGGGACATACGACAAGCAGATCCTCTGTGGTGAATGCGATGGCGGCTTTTCGCCGTGGGAGAAACATGCAACCGACGTTCTCTTCACGCAGCACGCGTGGTCTGATCTTCGGTACGACCGGAACGGCATACCGCTTTCTTACCGACTAGTGAACGCTGAGTACAAGCCGCTTAAACTGTTCATCCTTTCGCTACTTTGGAAGACCAGCGTCAGCGCGCTTCCGTTCTGTGGAGGCGTTGCTTTGGATCAGACAACTAACGACCGTATCGGCGCAATGCTTCGTTCTGCCAATCCAGGTACTGCGGCCGACCTCGCCGTGCGAGTTTGCCAGTTCTACCGCATGGATGCTGCGTTAACTTTCGAGTCCCGAGGGGAGGACATCAGTGGCCTGCATCATGTAGTGATGTATCTCCCAGGGTACAAGCTCCTCGTCAAGGTGGACGACAAAAGAGTGTCGCTTGATCCTGTGGTTTTGAGACCTGACGGACCCGTGCTCGTAAAGCTTCTGAACTTCCAAGGCTCGCCCGAGCGAAGATCTCTCGAGAAAATGGCCGCGAAAATGTGATGCGCCCGAACCGCCAAGATCTTCGTTTCGCCCAACTCATCCAAGCTCGGGTCAGCCGCGGTACCCGGTCCCTGGAACGCGACGCTCGAACTCCGGGCACAGGTAGGTCTCCTGAACCATCTCCTCGAAGTGATCGTGAACCTTCCAGAAATCGTCCTTAGATTTGACCCGAAGGTACTCGGCCTTCCGGTTGCGGAAACACGTCATGTAGCCGAAGAGCCCATGCCCATACGGGCTGTAATCCGAATGGAGACAGTTGATGCAGGCACGCATCAGCACGCCTTCCGGGAGCTGGGCCTGGTCTTCGACGAGAGATCGATCCCCAGCGCACGATGTGGCCGGTCCCGCGGAAGCGCCGGGCCATCTCGACGGGCTGATTCTCGTTCCTACCCAACCACCTCGAACTTCCTCCCCACCTCCACGATCGCCTCGATGGCCCGGTCCAGGTGCTTGCGCGTGTGCGCGGCGCTGATCTGGCAGCGCAGGCGGGCGGCGCCCTGCGGGACGACGGGGAAGCCGAAACCGGAGACGTAGACGCCGCGCCTTAGGAGCTCGGCGGAGATGGCGATGGCTTTGGCGGTGTCGCCGATGATGATCGGGACGATCGGATGGATCCCTTCGCGGACGGACACGCCTTTCGAGGTGAGCTGCTGGCGGAAGTAGGTGGTGTTCTCGCGCAGCCTGGTGAGGAAGCTCGGATCGTTCTCGAGAAGGTCGAACGCGGCCAGCGAGCCCATGACCACGGCCGGGGGCAGGGTGTTGGAGAAGAGGTAGGGCCGCGATCGCTGCCGGAGATAGTCGATGAGCGTTCGCGGGCCGGTGGTGAAGCCGCCGTGCGATCCGCCAAGCGCTTTGCCGAGGGTCGACGTGTGCGCGTGGATCCTTTCGAAGACTCCCAACTCCTCGCCCGTGCCGCGGCCGGTCCTGCCCAGGACTCCGGTGGCGTGCGAATCGTCGACGACGAGGAAGGCCTCGTACTCGTCGGCGAGATCGACGATTTCGGGAAGCGGCGCGAGCGAGCCTTCCATCGAGAAGACGCCGTCAGTAACGATCACCTTGTTACGCAGCTCCCGCGTCGTTTCGAGCGCGCGGCGCAGGTCGGCCATGTCCCGATTCCTGTAGCGTTCCTTCTTCGCCTTCGCCAGGCGGACGCCGTCAATGATCGAGGCGTGATTCAGTTCGTCCGAGATGATGGCATCCTGTTCCTGGGCGATGGTTTGAAAGAGTCCCTCGTTGGCGTTCCAGCAGGAGCCGTAGAGGATCGTGTCCTCGGTGCCGAAGAAGCGGGCGATCCGCTCTTCGAGCTGCCGGTGAATGGTTTGCGTACCGCAGATGAAGCGGACGGATGCCAGGCCGTAGCCGTAGTCGCGCTCCCCTTTTGCCGCCGCTTCGGAGATGGCCGGATGATCGGCCAGGCCGAGGTAATTGTTGGACGTCAGCATGATGACGTCGCCGAAACCCTCGACGTCGACCACCGCCCCCTGGGGCGATTTCATCAGCAGCTCGCGCTTGAGCGTGCCGGCGGCAGCCATTTGATCGAGCTCGGTTTGTAGGGTGGAGATCAGGGACATGAGGTCACCTCGGCGGGTAGATTAGTGGATCAGTAGATTAGTAGATTAGTGATTAGTGGATTGGAAGATCGGTGGCCGCTCTACTGATCCCCTAATCTACTAATCCACTAATCTACTATCTACGCCGTTCCAGCAGCTCGATGCGATTGCCGAACGGATCATCGACGTAGGCGCGATCGTAGCCTTCGAGCAGGTTGTCGGGCCGCGCCGCATGTCCCGCAGCCTCGGCGCGGGCGACGACGGAGCGGAGATCGTCGACGAGCAGCCCGGGATGCGCTTTCTTCGCCGGACGGAAATCGTCTTCCACGCCGAGGTGCAGCTCCAGCGCTCCGATCTGGAACCAGAGACCTCCGCGCTCGCGAAGAGTGGCCGGCTTCGGGATTTCGATGAGGCCGAGGACGTCGCGGTAGAAGCTCCGCGCTTGTTCTTCTTCGCCGCGCGGCATGGCTAGCTGGACGTGGTGGAGGGCGGTGGCGGGCATGGGCTGGATAAAACCTATCACCACAGAGGCACCGAGCACACGAAGAAACTCTGCGATCTCTGTGTCTCCGTGGTGAAATGCTTTACTCGTTGTCGTACGCCAGATCGCGGCGGAAACATCGGCCGCCTTCGAGGTCGAAGACGACGCACGAGTCGATGGGGCGGGAGTAGACGTGGACGCTGACGGCGCGCTCGTTCCACTCCGGCAGGTTTTTGATGCGGTGAATGGTCTGCGTTTTGTCGACCGTGTTCAGCGGACCGCCGGGGACGCACAGCTCCGTGGCCAGTGTCTGCATCTCGATGCGGGTGGCGCCGGCCAGGCAGTCCATCCCCACGACCTGCTGGTTCTCGGGGCGGTTGCAACTGATCTGCTTGTAATTCTCGACGATCAGCTTCCCTTCGATCATCGTCATCCAGCCGAGCTGGCCGTTGTGCGTGTGCAGCGGTGTGATGGCGCCGATGGGCCAGCAGATCACCATCGCCTCGATCATTTCGTTGCGAAAGACTTTGTTGCGGGTGTGGCGGTCGGGCAGCCACAGCTTGTAGTGCTCGAGATCCTCGCCGCGGATCTCATAGGTGGCCAGGAAGTCGTAGATCTTCTGCTTCGTGATCAGACCCGCGGCCAGCTCACGGAGGCCATCGACGAACTGCTCGACCGGCACGGGCGCCGGCGAATAGATCTGCTGGGCGGAGGTGGGTGGGGTGGGGTGAAGATCCATGGCTGATTGGAACTATAGCTCTTCCGCGGGAGTCGGGGGTCGGGGGTCGGAGAGGCTGCGCTCCGCATGCGGTCTGGTTCCGCAGGAGAGAGATCGATTATGACGCCTCTACAAGGAAGAGACTGAATACCAAGCGCTGCCCCTCCGACACCCGACCCCCGACCCCCGACCCCCGGACATCATGCTAGTCTCCGCGCCGCATGCAGAACCTTGCCGTAATCGGCGCGCAGTGGGGCGACGAGGGGAAGGGGAAGATCGTCGATCTCCTCTGCGAATCGTTTGACGTCGTGGCGCGCTTTCAGGGCGGCCACAACGCCGGCCACACCGTGAAATTCGGGGAGAAACATTTCTCGCTGCGGCTGATCCCGTCAGGCATTCTCCATCCCGACAAGCTCTGCATCCTCGGCAACGGAATGGTCATCGATCCCGAGGCCCTGCTCGACGAGATCGAGAAACTCCGGGCCCTCGGCGTCGTCATCGACTCAAACCTCAAGATCAGCGACTCCGCGCAGGTCATCCTGCCCTACCACAAGGCTCTCGACCTGGCCCGCGAGGAAGCGGCCGGCGAGGGGAAGATCGGAACGACCGGGCGCGGCATCGGCCCCGCGTACGAGACGAAGGTGAGCCGTTACGGCATCCGCGTGGCCGACCTGCTCGATCCCTACGTCCTGCGCGACCGCATCGACTTCGCCTGCGCCGAGAAGAACCCGGTGTTGAAGGGTGTCTACGGGAAGGAAGGGTTCGACCCGCGGAAGCTCTACGAAGATTACACGCGCTACGGGGAAGTGCTGGCCGACCGCATCACCAACGGCACGATCCTCATCAACGAGCAGATCCGGGCCGGAAAGAAAGTGATGTTCGAGGGGGCGCAGGGAGCGATGCTCGACATCGACCACGGCACCTATCCCTACGTAACGTCGTCGAGCACCGTCGTTGGCGGCGTCTGCACCGGCCTTGGGGTGGCACCGAAGCACATCCACAGCGTCATCGGCGTGGCCAAGGCGTATACGACGCGGGTCGGCGGCGGCGCCTTCCCGACGGAGTTGAACGACGCACACGGCGAGCACCTGCGCGCGCGGGGCAACGAGTTCGGCACCGTCACGGGCCGCCCGCGCAGAACAGGCTGGCTCGACCTCCCCGTCCTGCGCACGTCGGCGATGCTGAACGGCCTCGACGCCATCGCGCTGACGAAGCTCGACGTCCTCGACGAGTTCGACGAGATCCCGGTCTGCACCGGCTACAACGTCCGCTCCGAGAGCTGGAGGACGTTCCCGGCCTTCGCTGTCGCCCACAGCGACTACAAGCCGGAGTACCGGACGTTCAAGGGTTGGAAACAGCCGACGATCGGTATGACGTCGTACGAAGACCTCCCGCAGGCAGCGAAGGACTACGTTCGCTTCATCGAGGACGAGGTGGAGTGCAAAGCCACGATCATCTCGACCGGGCCGCGGCGCGAAGAGACGATTGTGCGATAGGGAGCGAGTCCCCGAGGCCCCGAACCGCGCTACCGCGATTACAATATCCGCATGTTGATCAAGGGAATGACGGAGCAGGAGATCCGGGTCCTGCAGGAGTTCCGGCGGCTGGCCGTGGAGTCGCTGGGGATCGCTGCCATCAAGGCGATCAAGCACCCGGCTGGCGGAGGCGAGGGACCGGCGCTGTCGCTCGTCGAGAAGGGCTTCCTGACCTCGGACGGGGCTCGGGAGACCTTCACGCTCTCCCAGAAAGCGAAGGATTTCCTCTCGTACGACCCGAAACCGGAGTTCGAAGAGGCGGGCTCACCAGTGGAAGCAGCGGCCGTGGCTGAATAAATTGCACATGAATTGGTGCAATCTATAACCCACGCAAATTCAGCAGTTTAGCTGGCCGACGATCGGTGCCGGATGACGCTGGTACGCGTAAACATCGTTGACTCAGGAACTTAGCTGTCGTAGCATGTGTCGCCGAGGATTGGAAATGAAAGATGGCGACAAAGCAAAAGCCAAAGCAGCCAAAGCCAAAGCCTCAGGGGAAAAAGTCAGCAGCAAAAGCTCCGCAAAAGAAAAAGGCGGCAAAGGCGGTAAAGCCGTCAAAGCCGTCAAAGCCGGCAGCAAAAAAGAAAGCAGCTCCCCCTCCAAAGCCCAAGCCGCAGAAAAAGGCGCCGGCGCCAAAATCGGCATCAAAGCCACGCCCAAAGCCGTCCCCAAAGCCGTCGCCAGTCCAAAAAGCAACGCCAAAACCGCCCGCGCCGACGCCGCAACCATCACCTTCACCAACGCAGCCATCGAGAGCGCCTTTAAACGCGCTGTCAAGAAGTATCCCAACGCCTTCCGCAGGCTTACCGACTGAGAGCACCACGAGATATCTCAGCGTTCAGGACCTGGTGGAGCTGCATCGCGCCGTAAGCACGGAGTTTGGCGGCAATCAGGCGCATCCGGGCGTAGTCGACTCGCAATTCGGTTTGCTGAATGCCGTGCAGCGGCCGCAGGTGACGATGCTGGGCCGCGAGGCCTACGCGACGTTTCCCGACAAAGTGGCGGCGTTCCTGTTCGCGCTTCTCATCAATAGCCCGTTCCGCGGGGGCAACCGCCGCGTGGCCTTGGCGTCGCTCTTCGCGTTCTGCGAGCTCAACAACCGGACCGTCGACGCACGCATCCTCGACGAGAAGGCGGCCGAGGGGCTCTTCAAACGGGCTGCCGGCCACCGCGAACTCGGCATCCCGCCCGAGAACGTTTTTCGGGAGATCCGGGAAACGATGAGCCGGGCGATCATGCCGCTCGCGTGAGGCGGTTGCACCCCGCTACTTTTTCTCCGCGCGCTCGTGCATCCCGGCATTGATGCGGCCGAGCAGGATCCGCGTTACGCGCAGATCGTGGCCGGCGTCGATCAGCAATAGCGCGATGTCACCGCCGGCCCAGAGCAGGCCGGCTACTACGAAGAGGCGCGTCGCTTCCACGATCAGCGTCATGAACGACCCGAGACCGCTGGTGATGATGCCGGTGACGACTTCCCCGAGCAGAATGATCAACAGCAGCACTGCCAGGACCTTGAACAGCCGCGCGATGTAACGCAGCGCCACATACGGCTCGAGGTCCTCGGTGCGCACTTCGTCCTCGTGCGCACGTTTGTCGTTCTCACGCAACGGTGGGGCACCGCACGCCGGACAGACACGCGACGGATCGGAACGGGCCGCATCGCATTCGGGACAGGGTGTTGTTGTCGCTGCTTCCACGGTACCTCCTGGCTTTCGGTTGTCGGTTGTCGGTTGTCGGGATGCAACAGGACTGCCCTCCGACAGCCGACAGCCACGATCCATTGCCCGTTCCGCGCCACCTTGGTGCATTTCGAAGGTCGGGGATCGGGAGTCGGGGGTCGGGCGTCGGGCGTCGGAGTTGAGCATGAAGGGGGAAGTCGGAACGAGAAGCTTCCGCAGATCCCTCTCCGACCCCCGACTCCCGACTCCCGACCCCCTATACTCCGGGAAGTGCAGGAGCGAGAGGACCTCGTCAAAGGCATCATCCGGTCGCTACTCTGGCTGGCGGCGTTCTGCTTTGCGGCCGGGATCTTTCTTACGGCCACGCTCCTGTTGCGCGGCATTCCGCCGACGGCCCACGTGGCGGTCGGCCGCGTCACGGTCGAGAACGCATCGAAGCTGCGCGATTACCTCACTGCGCTGCTTTTCTTTTTCATCGCACCGGCCGCGACGATTCCGCTTTACCGCCTCGGCGCTCTTGAGAATGAGCGGCTGCGCGCGGCCGTGGCCGGCGAGGGGACGCGCAACCTCGTCTCGATCCTTTTCCTGGCGCCTTTCTTCCTGGCACCATTTCTCTACCTCACGACATTCAAACCTGCCTGGCCGGTCATCATCCCGATCGCTGTCTCGCAACTCCTCCCTCGGGCCGTCATCACGTGGCAACGCCGCCGGTGGATCCGACAACTCTTCACACGGACGATGGAGCCGTTTCACGCCCTCATCGCCGTCGAGGCGCTGGCATGGATCCTCTTCCGCTACATCGCCGCCGGCAAACGGATCGCGCACATTCCGACCCTTTTTCTCGAGATCGCATTCATCGGATTCTTCATCGCCCTCTTGTGGCTGGCCTTTCTGCTCGTGGCCCGCATCGCCGCGTTTACGTTCGATCTGACGACCGAGGAGGCCCTGCAGCGAATCGCCGTGGCCGGTTTGCCGCTGGTCATTCTTCCGGCGCTGGCAATTGTCTTCGTCCCCGGAAACGTGGCCATCTCCATCGTCATGCCCATGGTGCTGGCCGCGTTGCCGCTGACGCTGAAAAAGCGCGAGCCGATCGATGGCGGCGCCGTTCGCAAACTCGTTGCCTTTGCCGTTCTCCCCTTCCTGCTGTTCTGCATCAGCTACGCCTCAACGGCATCGCTCACGCAGTGGATCGACCTTTTCCATCGCGGCGAGTCGCTCGGTCCGGCGTCGGATTTCCTTCGCGGGAAAGTGCCGTTCCGCGACGTCTTCGCGCTGCACGGCCTTCTCGAAGACGGCCAGCTCGATACCTGGCTCATGCAGCTACTAGGGCGGAGCGTGAACGTGGTCATCCTCCGGCCGGTCGTCCTTGGCTCCGTGGCCGTGGCCATGCTCTGGTACCTGGGCATGGTGATCTTCGACTCGATCCCGCTGGCCATGCTGTCGATCTTCCTCGGGGCGGTGACGACCGTCGACAACGAGCGGGCTCTGCTCGAAATCCTGGCCATCGCTCTGCTCATCGGGGCTCTGCGCCGCAATGCGCGCTGGCTGGCGCTGGCCAGCGGCGCCGCCGCGGGCGTAACGATTTTCTACAGCCTCGACATCGGGTTGTACACGGTAGGCGGTGAGGTGTTGTCCATTCTGGCCCTGACTGCTCTCAACCGCGGTGCGGCCCGTCGGACCTGGGCTCTGCCAGGCGCCTTCCTGGCAGGCATCGCACTCGGAGCGGCGCCGTTTCTGATTTATCTGGCCGCGCGCGGCGCGATCGGTGCGTTCTTCGAGACATCCTTCGTCGTCATCCCGCGCATCATCGACGCCGTCTGGTCGCTGCCGTTTCCCGACCTGACCGCCACGTTCCGGACGAACCTCAATCTCCACACGCTCGCTGACTTCTTCCTGTTCGACCAGTTCCGCTTCATCCTCAACATCCTGGTCATCGGCATCGCGCTGATCGTCATCGTGCAGCGGCGGATTACACACCGTGGTGACTCGCTCGATGTGGCGCTTACGGTCCTTACCGCGTTCGCGATCCTGACGCAGCGGAGCGCGTTGGGCCGCGCCGATTTCCCGCATCAGTATTTTTCGGCATTCCTCATCGGGCCGATGATCCTGATCCTGCTCGTGCTTTTCGGCCGCGCCACGATGCGGCTCTGGCGCGAAGGCGATCGCGCCGCGCAAGCCTTCATCGTCCTCGCCACGGCGACGATCGTTCCGCTGCTGGCCGTGATGCTGTGGGTTCCCGACATCGCCAACATGCGGCTTGACGACATGACGCACTACCTCGGCCGCGTCAGCCGCATCGGCTGGATCGATCCAGCCGCCGAGGAGATTCTGGCCCGAATCGCCGGCGTGAAAGCGGTTGTGGACGAGCTGAGCAAACCGGGAGAGCCGATCTTCGACTTCTCCAACCAGCCCGCCCTCTACTTCTTCTGCGACCGGCCCAATCCCACGCGCTTCTACCAGGTGCCGATCCTTTCACCGCGCGAGTATCAGGCCGAGACGATCCGCGCGCTGGAGCGCGCCAGACCGCCTCTCGTCATCCGGCACTCGCCGCAGGAGTTCGATGTCTTCGACGGCATCGACAACGCCATTCGCGCGCAGGCGGTGGCCGCCTACATCGACGACCACTACACCTACGCACGCTCGACGCGCGGCGTCGAGATCTGGCGCCGCCGCGGCGACTCGCCCCCCTTCGATCTCAACGGCTATCTGAGCCGCATCCGCATTCCGTCGCTTCAGGAGTTGGGGATGATCGGCGAGCGCTCACGGGTGGTGTTCCCTTCGGTGGGCAGTCTTCCCGGCGCGAACGGCACGTACTGGCGCAGCGATCTGACCTTGCACAACCCGTTCAAAGAGCGAACGCCGCTCGGGCTGCGCTACGTCTCCGGCGACACGCGCATCGACCGCACCGTCACGATCCTGGGCGGACAGAGCCTGCGATGGGAAGACGTCGTGCACTCGCTCTTCCAGGCGCCCGTGGGGAGCGGAGTGCTCTGGATCGAATACCGCGGACAGCACCCGCCGGTGGCGCGGATCAGGACCTACGATGCCGCGCACAACGCGCAGGGCTCCGTGGATGCGCCGCTGTCGATGCGCGACTCCGCAACCGCCGGAACCGAAAACGCCGACCTGACCATCGTCGGCATCCCCGGCGGCACGCAACGGCGCGTTAACATCGGCATCGTCAACGTGGGGAAAATCCCGGCCACCTTCCGCATCACCGTCCGCACGCGCACCGGCCAACTCATCGGAAGAACATTCGAAGAAGGACTGGGCGAGGATGCGTCGCGGATGATCGCCGACATCGATAAGACTCTCGGCGTCCCGCTCGATGAAACGTCCGCCGTACACATCACGATGATCGCCGGCACCGGCGTCGCCTACGCCAGCGTGATCGACGCGAACGGGGATTCGCAGTTGCTGAGCGGGGTTGCGCGGTAGCGGGGTTGCGCGGTCTCGCGGTTGCTGGGTTGCAAGGTTACTGGGCGCGTCGGGACGTGCTGCGAAGCCTTACTAAACCGAGACCCCGAGACTGCGTAACCTCGCAACTCAGCAACCCAGCGACTTCGAGACCGCGAAACCCCGCTACCTCGCGACCCCCCCTCACCCTCCCCATTCACGCAACAGCGCCTTCGCATCCTCCTGCGCTCGTGCGTTCTCGACCTCGTAGTTGGGATCGTTCGGCGTGTTGATGACCTCGTGCAGGATGCGAATGGCTTCGGGGCCGCTCTTGCTGTCGTTTGAGACCATGGCATCGGCGAGAAAGACGCTGGTGATCTTGTTCGTCGGGTCGATCCGGTACGACTCCTTCAGGAAGCGCACCGCTTCCGCGGCGGAAGCCCAGCCGGTGAGGAACGGGACGCGCGGGGTCTCATCGTGCAGCCGCCCGAGGACGCGCTGCGGGCCGCCGCCTTCCATCCGGGGATCGGACAGCATGGCGATGGTGGCCTCGCGCCGGATGCGATCGGCCGCACCTTCGCGCACCGCCGCCATCTTGCCGTAGGCCAAGGCCCATTCGCCCCAGTTCACCGAGTCCCAAAAGAAAACCTCGCCCGCGCCGGAGATCGAGCGCACGGCCTCGGCGACCTGCTTTTCCGGCCCATCCGCCTTCACGCTTTTGGCGGCCAGGGCGCGATTGACGATGGCCAGGGCCGCATCGCCTTCGGTCTTCCCGAATGTGTAGACGCGCTTCTTTTCGTCGCCTGCCGTTGCGACGTACGCCCCTTTGAAGCGGACAGCCCGAAGAAGTTTCCACCGGGCCTCGAGATTGTTCGGCTCCTGGGCGATCGCCTTCTGATAGGCGGCGATGGCGGCATCGATCTGCGCCGGCCTGGCAAGCCCGCCCTGGTGGCCTTCCGCCCGCGCATTCCAGTGCTGGTCACCGTCGCCGACCTGGGCCGCGGCGGTCAGAGCGAATGCGATGACAAATGACGTGAGAATCACGATTTTGCGCATGCCGGCGATTGTATGGCACATCAATTGAACCTCATCCGTAGCAATGCGCATCACGATCATTGCCGCCATCCTGCTTCTCCTCGGCGCCTGCCGGGGCGTGAAAACGCCGCGTGACTATCAGAACGCCCCGCCGGCGATGATGCACCCAGCGACGTCGTCTGCCCAGACACCGACAGCACACGGTATGCCCGGCCCCGCCCCCCAACCGAGCAAAGGCGCCGAGGGTGCAAACATCACGCGCGAGCCAACCTCGGCGAACCCTCAAACGGAAAAGCTCGGCAATCAGGCTCCGGTGACGACGGCGACGCATACGTGAGTTTGCGGGGGTCGGTTGGGGGTAAACCAGAAACCAGAAACCAGAAGGGTTCGGCCATCCTCTCTGGTTTCTGGTTTCTGGTTTCTAGTTTCTAGTTTCTGGTTTCTGGTTTCTGGTTTCTGGTTTCTGGTTTCTGGTTTCCCCCCCGACCCCCGCGATTACAATCCCCTCCCCTTGCGACTCATCTTCTTTGGCACTCCGAATTTCGCCGTTCCTTCCTTGGAAACGCTGGCGCGCGAGCATGACATCGCTCTGGTCGTGGCGCAGCCGGACAAACCGGCCGGGCGCGGCATGAAGGTGCATGTGCCGGAGGTGGCGGTGAAGGCGCGTCAACTTGGATTGCCGCTGGCGCAGCCGGCCAAGGCCCGCGACGCCGGGTTCCTCGAATCGGTTGCAGGGTTGCAAGCGGACCTCGGCATCGTCGTCGCGTACGGGAAGATCCTGCCGGCGGATTTACTGGCCATTCCCAGGCAGGGCTTCCTCAACGTACACGCCTCGATCCTGCCGAAATATCGCGGCGCCGCGCCGATCCAGCGCGCCATCGAGAACGGCGAGACGACGACCGGTGTGACGATCATGCGCGTCGATGAGGAGATCGATCATGGTCCGATGCTGGCGGTCGAGACCACGGCGATCGGACCCGATGAACGGACACCGTCGCTCGCCGCGCGCCTCTCGCGAATCGGCGCCGAGGCGCTGGCGCGCGTGCTCGCGGCCATGCCTCGCGAAACGCCGCAGGAGCACGCCGCCGCAACGTACGCGCCGAAGATCGAAAAGAGCGAGGGGGCCATCCACTGGGCGGAAACGACGGCCGCGATCTACAACAGATTCCGGGCCTTCGATCCATGGCCGGGAGTCTTCGTCGGCGATCTGAAGCTGCTCGACCTCGCACCGGCGGATGGTCACGGCGTGCCGGGGACGATCCTTTCGACGGGCAATGACGGTGTCATCGTCGCCACCGGCGACACGTCGGTCAGGCTGATCACCGTGCAGCGGCCAGGGAAGAGGCCGGTCAGTGCAAGGTTGATCCTCCACGCGACGAAGGATCTCCAGTGATGTTGCGGAGACCGTGAGAGACGAAAGACAACACGCTCTACAACTCCTCCGCCGGATCGAGCGCGAGTCGGCCTACGCGTCGCTGCTGCTGACGAACGACTCCGGGTTCGTCCGTACCCTCGTCCTGGGCGTCCTCCGCTGGCGTTCCCGGCTCGACTTCGTCATCGATTCGTTCGCGAAGGGAGACGTCGAGCCGGAGATCCGCGACGTTCTTCGTCTGGGCGCTCTGCAAGTGTTGTTCATGCACGTCGCCCCGCACGCCGCGGTCGGCGAGACGGTGCAGCTAGCGCCCAATCGCGCGCGCGGCTTCGTCAATGCCGTCCTTCGGAAGATCGCATCGAAGAACATCCCGGAGCCGCCGGACGTCGCCACGCGGACCGCACATCCGCAATGGCTCATCGGTCGATGGACCCGGATGTACGGCGCCGAGCGAACAGCGAGAATCGCCGAGGCGAATCAGGAGCTGTCCTTCCCCGACGTCATCACCGATTCGCCGCCCCCGGACGCGACCGCCTCGGAACTCGTGCCCGGCATGTGGAAGCTGACCGGATCGAGCGCGGAGGTCGACGGTATTGTCCTCGATGAAGGGAGCGCGGTTATCGCCGGCATCGCCGCGGCCGCAGGAGACGACGTGCTCGACCTTGCCGCGGCGCCCGGGGGTAAATCGTTGGTGATGCGCGCCCGTGGCGCGCACGTAGTCAGCAACGACATCTCCATTACACGGCTGCGGCCCCTCATCGGCAGGTCGGACACGCTCGTCGTCAGCGACGGCCTGCGGCCGCCGTTTGCCCGCAGGTTCCGCGTCATCCTGCTCGACGCGCCGTGCAGCGCAACCGGAACGATTCGCAAGAATCCGGAGCTCAAGTGGCGTCTGGGCGAAGCGGATCTCGCGTCATTTGCTTCCTTGCAACGTGCGTTGCTGAGCTCCGCGCTCGATCTCGCCGCGGAGACGGTCGTCTATGCGACCTGCTCTCTGGAGCCGGAAGAAAACGACGCCGTCGTCGATGACGTCCTGAGCGCCCGCGGCGACTTCGTCCGCGGCGATGTGGCTGGATTGGTGAACGCAAACGTGGCACCGTGGGTTGAGAAAGGCGTGCTCCGTCTGACACCCGACGCCGGCAGCGACGGCTTTACCGCACACCTTCTGCAGCGTTCGCTTATCATCCGCCGCTGATCACGAATGGCTCGCGACCTCCTCATCGGCAACGGTTCACTCGTCATCGGCTTCGACGCCGCGTACCGGATCGCCGATGTCTACTTTCCGCACGTCGGCCTCGAGAATCACGCAGGCGAACGCTTTCGCTTCGGCGTTTTCGCGGACGGCGTGTTTTCCTGGGTGGAGAGCGACCAATGGCAGCGGACGCTCACGTACCTGCGCGAAACGAACGTCACGGACGCGCAGTGCGTGAACGAGGAGCTCGGCATCCGCCTTCGCTGCTACGACGCGATCGATTCCGAGGCGAATGTCTACGTCCGCAAAATCGTCGTGCGCAATCTGCGGAACGAGCCGCGACGCGTAAAGCTTTTTTTTCACCACGGTTTCGAGCTCTACGGCAGCCCGAACGCCGACACGGCGATGTTCGACCCCGACTCGCGCAGCGTCATCCATTACAAAGCAAAGCGCTACTTCCTCGTGAATGGCGCCACCGACGCGGTCTCCGGCATCGATGAATATTCGTGCGGCCGGGCCGGCATCGGCGACAGCGAAGGGACGTGGCGCGACGCCGAGGACGGCGAGCTTTCGATGAACGCCATCCAGCAGGGAGCGGTCGACTCGACGATCGCTCTGCACGTCGATCTCGATCCGCTCGGAAGCCAGACGGTGTACTACTGGATCTGCGCCGGCGTGCGCTACGGCGACGTGCGGAAGCTCGATCAATACGTGCGCGAGGAGACGCCGGCGCGGATCATCGCCCGGACCGCCTCGCTCTGGTACACGTGGGTCAACAAGTCCGGCGAAGACCTCAGCGACTTACCCGAGGAGATCATCGACCTGTATCGAAGATCGCTGCTGGTTGTGCAGACGCACTGCGACCGCGAAGGAGGCATCGTCGCCGCGGCCGACTCGGATATCGAGCTGGGTCACAACGACCACTATGCCTACGTCTGGCCTCGGGACGGCGCCTTCATCGCCGACGCCATGGACCGGTCCGGATTTCATCAGATCACGCGCCGTTTCCTGCAGTTCGCGCACGACACGATCAGTAACGATGGTTACTTTCTTCACAAGTACGCTCCGGACGGCTCGGTGGCGTCGTCATGGAATCCGTGGGTGCGCAACGGGAAGAAACAGTTGCCGATTCAGGAGGATGGGACAGCCCTCGTCGTCTGGCTCCTGGCGCGGCATTACGACCGGACACGCGACCTCGAGTTCATCCGGAGCGTTTACCGGCGTCTGGTCGTGCAACCGGCAGACTTCATGGCCCAGTTCCGCGATCCGGAGACACATCTGCCGCTGCCCTCGTTCGACATGTGGGAGGAGCGGCAGGGCGTCTTCACCTTCACGGCGTCGGCCGTTTGCGCCGCGCTGCAGGCGGCCGCCGATCTGGCGGCCCTTTTCAATGAACAGGAGCGCCGCGCGCACTATCTGAAAGTGGCCGCTGAGATCCGGGAGGCTATGGTCCGGCACCTCTGGCTGGAAAACGAAAGCCGCTTCGCGCGCGGACTGACCTTGAGCGCCGACTCGCTGGAGCTCGACCGCACCGTCGATGCCTCGACGTTCGCGACGTTCTTCCTCGGCGTGTTCGCGCCCGACACGGCCATGGTCGAGGGAACGATGCGCGCCATCCGCGAGACGTTGTGGGTACAGACGGAGATCGGAGGCGTTGCACGATATGCAAACGACCGCTATCAGAGGACGGCGGCGGACAACGACACCACTCCCGGCAATCCGTGGCTGATCTGCACGCTCTGGCTTGCGGAACATGGCATTGCCCGGGCCAAATCCGTGGCCGAGCTGCAGTCGGCGCTCGACCTTCTCCGCTGGGTACGCGCGAAGGCTCGCCCGTCGCTTGTACTGCCGGAGCAGGTGCATCCGTACACGGGAGCGCCGCTCTCGGTATCACCCTTTTCATGGAGCCATGCACAAGTCGTTTCCGTCGTTCGCGGATACCTCGACAGGCTTCATTTTCTTCGTCGCAACGGCGCCGAAAATGCATCGCGCGGCCAGGTGAAAAATGTCGCGGGAAACTCCGTTGACAAACCCTGATCGTTCTCATAGATTGCGAAAAACCTAGAAAACATCACGGGTTGCGCATCAGGAAGAGGAGATGTTCTATGGCAGGCAAGGGTGACGTCATCAATGAGATCGCTGAACAGGCGGGCATTTCGAAGAAAGAGGCGGCTGCTGCCTTCGATGCGTTCGTGAGCTACATTTCCAACACGTGCCAGCGCGGCGATCGTTGCGCCATTCCGGGCCTCGGCAGCTTCGCCGTGACACAGCGGAAAGCGCGCGAGGGCCGCAATCCCCGCACGAATGAAAAGATTACGATCCCGGCATCGAAGAACGTCCGTTTCAAGGCAGGCAAAGACCTGCGCGAGGCGGTGAACACGAAGCGGGCCAAGGGTCGGAAGTAACCCCGCTACCGCGGCAGCGAAGCGCCCCGCCGCGGCGGGGCGCTTTTCATTTTGCGACAATCATCAATTCGCGAACGTCGTGGAGTGAGCGGCAGACCCTCCCCGCCATCGCCGCGATCTCGGTCGATGGCTCGATGAGATCAGGGACGATGATGACCTCCATCCCCGCGGCGCGCGCGGCGCGGACGCCGGCTTCGGAGTCCTCGAGCACGAGACAGTGATCCGGCGCCACGCCGAGACGTTGCGATGTGAAGAGGAAGAGATCGGGCGCCGGCTTCAAGTGGCGAACCTCATCGCCGAAGACTATCGCTGTGAAGCGCGTGGCGAGCTCACCGAGGCAGCGAAGCGCGATGTCGCGCGGTGTTGATGTTGCCAATCCCAACCGGATGCCGAGGCTGTCGAGAAGGTCGAGCAGCTCGATGGCGCCGGGTTTGCGCGCAAGCGGCGCAAGGTCGAGACGTCTGTCAAAGTCGCGGCGCCAACGCTCGCGGAACTCATCGAGCGGCAAAGCCTCACCAAAGCGCTCGCGCAGAAGTCGTTCCGCTTCATCGTTCCCTCGGCCGACGAAGTGCGCGTAAAACTCGTCGTCGATCGGACAGCCCAGTTCCGCCGACGCCGTCTGCCACGTCACCCGGTAGAGCGGCTCGCTGTCGAGCAGCAGGCCGTCCATGTCGAAGATGACCGCGCCCGGATTCAAACCCACGCTTTCGGCACGAAGAGGCGCTCGTACAGATTGATGGCGTAGCGGTCGGTCATTCCGGCGATGAAGTCGATGGCCAGCCGCTCCACCGGCTCGTCTCCGGCAACGTTGAGGAACTCGTCGGGATGTGCCGTGACGTGCTCGAACAGTTCCGTCAGCGTCCGTTGCGCTTTCACAAACTCGTTGCGCACCCCCGGGGTCAGATACATGTTCTGGAACATGTACGTCCGCAACTCCTCGAGCGCCCCGAGCACTTCGGCGGACATCGAGATCGACTCGTAGTCGCAGGCCAGGGTCGACGCGATGACGTCGCGCACCATCCTGTCGATCCGCTGGCCGGCCTTGTTGCCAAGCGTCTTGCGTATCTCTTTCGGGATGTCGTCCTCGCTCAACACCCCGGCGCGGATACCGTCATCGATGTCGTGATTGACGTAAGCGACGATGTCGGAGATCCGGACGATGTCTCCTTCCAGCGTAAGGGCGCGCGACTTCGGGCGGCGCCGAAGCAGCTCGCCTTTCTCGCCCTTGGAGTGCTTGAGAATGCCGTCGCGCACCTCGATGGTGAGGTTCAGCCCGCGCCCGTCGTTTTCCAGCACTTCGACGACGCGCACCGACTGACGGTAATGGTCAAAGCCGCCTTTGACCAGCTTGTTGAGCGCCGCTTCACCGGCGTGGCCGAAGGCGGAGTGGCCGAGGTCGTGGCCGAGACCGATTGCCTCGGTGAGGACTTCGTTCAGGCGCAGCGATTTCGCGATCGTCCGCGCGATCTGCGTGACTTCGAGCACATGCGTGAGACGCGTCCGGTAGTGGTCGCCCTCGGGGGCGAGAAAGACCTGCGTCTTGTGCTTCAACCGCCGGAAAGCCTTGCAATGGATGATGCGATCGCGGTCGCGCTGATACGACGGACGGAGGTCGTCCTCCGGTTCATCGCGGTCGCGTCCGCGCGTCTCGGAGCTCCGCCCCGCCTGCGCGACCATTGTGTCGCGCTCGATGTTCTCGAGCATCTCGCGGATGGAGGTCATGCGCCGCACACTCTACCGGAAGGGCCTCACGGCCGGAGCGCTGGCTTCCTCGCGAGCGTAGCGCCGTCGGCTCGACGGCCGGACCGCCGCCGGCTCGGCGGCGACACTTCAACGCGCCAGCGAGCCGCTGGCGGTCCAGCCGGCGGGCCGCCAGCGCTACGAACGCGAGGACGCCAGCGCTCCGTCTCCTCACAACGCCAGCTCCATAAACCTTGTCCCTTCGATCGGGTTGAACCGGTACGGCGCTATCTCGACGAAGCCGAGCGCCTGATACAGGGGGATGGCGGCGTGCATCGTCGGCAGCGTATCCAGACGCATGCGTTTGTAACCGCGTTGCCTCGCCTCGTCGATGATGCGCTCCGCGAGTTGCCGGCCGAGGTTGTGGCCGCGGAGCTCGGGGCGGACGTAGAGCCGTTTCATCTCGCAGGTCGCGTCGTCGAGACGCCGGAGGGCGACGCAGCCGGCGGCGTGGGCATCATCGCGAGCGATGAGGATCCGCTCGTAGAACTCGTCGAGCGTGGCCAGCTCGTGATCGAAATCCTGAAAGGAAAGGTCGACGCCGAGGGATTGTGCGTACTCGATGAACAGCTCGCGGACAACGGCTAGATCGTCCGCGGGTCCGATCGTGATCACACCAGCAGCTCGCCTCGCAGAATCGTTACCGCCTGGCCGCCGAGTTTCACGCGATCCCCGTCGAGCCGGACGCGGACCGCGCCTCCGCGCGGGGAGGCCTGAAACGCGCTCATTTCGTTCTTGCCGAGGCGCTGTGCCCAGTAGGGCGTCAGACAGACATGCGAGGAGCCGGTAACGGGGTCTTCATCGATTCCGGAGCCGGGAGCGAAGAATCGGGAGACGAAATCGTACTCGCCATCGCCGCGGCTGGTGACGATGATGCCGCGCACCGGCAATTGACGCAATACGGCATGGTCGGGTTTAAGGTTCCGCACCTCCGCCTCCGTCGGCAGCTCGACGAGATAGTCGAACTGATTGCGTCCGACGTAGGTGGCGTGCGTCGTGCCGAGGGCGTCGAGCAGGCCGGCGGGGGCGGCGATTTGCTCCTCGCGCTTGGCGGGGAAATCGAGCTCGATCAGATCGCCGGCGCGCTTCGCCGTCAGCACGCCGCTGCGCGTGTGAAATCGCAGTTCGTCGGCGCCGCTGACGTTCTCACTCCAGATCGCGTGTGCCGAGGCCAGCGTGGCGTGCCCGCAAAGATCGACTTCCACGGCTGGCGTGAACCACCGCAGCGACCAATCGTCGTTCCGCGGCAGAAGAAACGCCGTCTCGGAGAGATTCATCTCCGCCGCGACGTTCGCCATCCAGCGGTCATCCCGCTCGCCGTCGAGAAAGCAGACGGCGGCGGGATTTCCCCTGAACGGCTCACTGGTGAAGGCGTCGATCTGGAGGAGGCGCATGATGCGGTCTCGAGGTCTCGTGGTTGCGTGGTCTCGCGGTGAGGCTGCGCGACTGCGCAACCGCGAGACCTCGCAACTTCCTTACATCAGAACCCCTGAACCTTCGCCGCCTTCGCATACATCCAGCGGACGAAGAGGAAGCCGACAATGATGACGCCGGCCAGGATGCCGTCGCGCGTCCAGGGATCGGCGCCGTAGATGGTCGGGTAGTGATTGCTGATCATCAGGAAAATCAGCGGCACCGACATGTACGTGTTCTGGCGCGAACGAAGGCCGGCCTGACGGACGGTTTCGGCGTCGGCAGGGTTGCCATCCTTGACGCCGCGGATGATCTTCTGCTGATACGGCCAGATCACCATCCAGACGTTGAGGGCCATCATCGTTCCGAAGATCCCGCCGGAGTGGATATAGAGCGCGCGGCCACTGAAGTGTCCGGCGGTGGCCATCAGGCAGTAGACGCCGCCGAAGAGGATCATGTTGATGATGCTTGCCACGGTTACGTTCGCGACCTTCTTCAGGATGAGGTTGTAGATCACGAAGCCTACGGCCAGCGCGATCAGCACAATGGCCAGCCAGAGCCACGGGTTGCCGACGTGGTCCTGGTCGAAGAGCACTGTCTTCGTTTGGTAGTAGATGAGGCCCAGCAGCAGGAAGCCGGTGATCCAGGTCCACGCCGCGCCCCAGCGGAACCAGAAGAGGGCGCGCGGCATCAGCTCCGGCACGACCAGCTTCTTGGTTGGCCCGTCCATCTTCCCCGCGAAAGGACCGTTGACGAAGTTGAAGAACCAGAGGTGACCGATCCACATCACGCCGGCGACGACGTGACCCCACCGGAAAACGAGCTGCAACCAGTTGTTCAGATCCCCATTCATACGTTCTCCTCAATCTCTGCGGTTTGGGGTAGCCTGCGCCCGATTATATGTCTTCCCATGAATTCGACGGCCGCATCGCCATCGTCACGGGAGCATCGTCAGGCATTGGCCGTGCCACCGCGGAGATGCTTGCAGCCGGCGGCGCGCTAGTGGCGATTTTCGCCCGTTCCTCCACAGCGCTGCAGGCGGTCGCGGCAACGCGCGAGGCGCGCATGCTCGCGGTCGACGGCGACGTCAGCGATCCCGAGGCGATCGAGCGGCTTTTCGCGGAGACGGAATCGCGCTTCGGCGATTGCGACATCCTCGTCAACTGCGCCGGGATGATCGATCCGAAACTGCTGGTCGATGTGACACCCGAGGATTGGGACCGCATGTTCGCGGTCAACGTGCGCGGCACCTACCTGGCCACGCGGCGCGCGCTGCCGTCCATGATTGCAAAGCGCGGCGGCGCTATCGTCAACGTCGCCTCGATCTCCGGCGTCATCGGGCCGGAGAAGTTTCCGGGGTACGTCTCGTACTGCGCCAGCAAAGCAGCGGTGATCGGCATGACCGAGACGCTGGCGGTGGAGGTCAAGCAGTACGGCATCCGCGTGAACAGCGTCAGCCCGGGCTCGGTCGACACGCCCATGTGGGCTGCGGCCGGCGGCGGTGCTCCCGCGTCGATGACGCCGGATGAAGTAGCCGAGGTCATCTGCTTCCTGGCCTCCGGCCGGGCTCGCGCTGTGAACGGGCAGGACGTGCATGTCTACTCTTCGTGAGTCGCGGCCGACGTACGCTGCAATCGATCTCGATCGCTTCGATCACAACGTCGACGTGATCGCGCGATCGTTGCCGCGGGGAGCCAGGCTCGTTCCGGTGCTCAAGGCGGACGGCTATGGCCACGGCGCCGTGGAACTGGCGAAACGGTTGACGACGGATCGCGTGGCGATGATCGCGGTGGCGCTCCTCGAAGAGGCGCTGGAGCTGCGGCGTGCCGGCATCGCGCTGCCGCTGCTCGTGCTCGGGCCGCTGTCGAAGGAGCAGATCGCGGTTGCGCTCGAGCACGACGTCACCATCGGCGTCGTCGGTCCCGAGGAGCTCGCGCTCATCTGCGCGATCGCGCGCGAGCGGGACGTGGCCGTCCATCTCAAGCTCGACTCGGGCATGGGACGGATGGGTGTGACCGCCGCCGAGCTTCCTCGGGTGATGTCCTTGCTCCAGGCCGCTCCTCGGCTTCTTATCGACGGCATCTACACGCACCTCGCGAATGCCGACGACACCGAGGATCCCTTCACCGAAATTCAGATCGCCAACTACGACGGAATGCTCGCGCGGCTCCGCGAGAATGGAATCGAAGCGCCGCTCCATCACTTCGCCAATTCCGCGGCCGCGCTGCGCGGGCTGGTGCGGCCAGGCGACTTTGCGCGCGTCGGGATCGCGCTCTTCGGCCCGCGGCCGATCACGACCGCCGCCGGCACGATCGAGCCGGTGCTCCGCTGGCGCACGGAGATCATGCGGCTGAAGGAATTGCCGGCCGGCCATGCCATCGGCTATGGCACGACGTTCCACACAACACGGCTCAGCCGGATCGCAACGTTACCGGTCGGATACGCCGATGGCTACGACCGCCTGCTGTCGAACAACGCCGACGTTCTCGTGCGCGGACAGCGCGCCCCGGTGGTCGGGCGTGTGTCGATGGATCTCATCACGATCGACGTCACCGACATCCTGGATGCTGCCCTCGGCGATGAGGTAGCGCTGCTCGGAGACGGCATCACCGCCGAGGAGCTGGCGTTGAAGACGCAGACGGTCTCGTACGAAGTCTTTTGCCGGATCAGCGCGAGAGTACCGCGGGTTTATCGGGCGGGAACTAGTAGCGTTCTGTGACGCTCGCGGGTACCCTCCCCTATCGCCGAATGAACTTCCTCGAACGCATCGGCCTGGTTTTCATCCACCTCTTCGAAGAGACCGGTCTCTGGTTCCGGATGCTGTTGCGGACGATCCTATGGACGTTCCGGCCGCCGTTCGAAGGGATCGAGTGGTTGCGGCAGATGGTGCGCGTCGGCGTCGACTCCGTCCCGGTCGTCTTCCTGACGACGATGTTCACCGGCATGGTGATGGCGCTGCAGACCTACAACGGGTTCCATCGTGTACACGCCGAGAATTTCGTCGGCAGCGTCGTGGCGCTGGCCATGCTCCGTGAGCTTTCGCCGGTCCTGGTGGCGCTGATGGTGACCGGGCGCGTCGGTTCGTCCATGGCAGCCGAGATCGGGACGATGCGCGTCACCGAGCAGCTCGACGCGCTGGAGGCGCTGGCCACCGATCCGGTGCAGTATCTCTTTGTTCCCCGCGTGATCGCCGGCATCGTGATGCTGCCTCTGCTGACCATCCTGGGCGATGCCCTCGGCGTCGGCGGCGGCTATCTCGTCGCCGTGAAACTGATGGGAGCGAACCCGGTCGTCTACGAGACGAACACCTATCAGTTTCTGGAGATGAACGACGTCTGGAGCGGCTTGATCAAAGCAGCGGTTTTCGGACTGATCCTGACGCTCACCGGATGTGTGCGCGGCTACCACACGAAGGGGGGAGCCGAAGGAGTCGGACGGGCCACCACTGCCGCGGTCGTGAGCGCGTCGCTGATCATTCTTTTTGCCGATTTCTTTTTAACGAAGCTGTTGTTTTGATGCGGTAAAGCGGTAGCGAGGTCTCGCGGTTGCGCGGCCCAGCCACCCCGAGACTGCGAGACCGCGAAACCACGAGACCGCAATGCCAGAAACCACCGCCCCCACCATCTCCCTCCAGCACGTCGACAAGACGCTCGGCGGGCATAAGGTACTCGACGACCTGTCGATCGACATCCATCGCGGGGAGTCGGTGGTGATCGTGGGCGGATCGGGCGTCGGCAAGAGCGTGACCATCAAACACATGATCGGCCTGATGAAGCCCGACCGCGGACACGTCCTGATCGACGGTCATGACATCGGCTCGATGCGAGAGGTGGAGCTTAACCGCTTCCGCCGCAAGTTCGGGATGTCGTTTCAGGAAGGGGCGCTCTTCGATTCGATGTCCGTCTTCGAGAACATCGCCTTCCCGCTGCGGCGCCACACGAAGTTCACCGAGGAGCAGATCGAGGCCCGCGTCGACGAATGCCTCGACCTCGTCCATCTGGAGGATGTGGCCTCGAAGCATCCTTCCGATCTGTCGGGCGGAATGCGCCGCCGTGTCGGCTTCGCACGCGCCATTTCGCTGAAGCCGGAGATTCTGCTCTTCGACGAGCCGACCACCGGTCTCGATCCGGTGATCAGCGACGTCATCGCCGACCTGATCGTGGAGATGGACCGGACCCTCAACACCACCACGGTGACCATCACGCACGACATGAAGGTAGCCTTCAAGATCGCCGACCGCGTAGCCATGCTCTATCAGGGTCACATCGTCGAGGATGGGACACCGGAGACGTTCCAGCAGTCGTCAAACCCCATCGTCCAGCAGTTCATCGAAGGCCGGGCGGAAGGGCCGCTGACGGAGTAGGCACCCGATCATCGTCCGCATCGCTCCGTTTTTCTGCGGTATCGCTCCGTTTTTCTGCGGTATCGCTCCGTTTTCCTGCGGCATCGCTCCGTTTTCCTGCGGCATCGCTCCGTTTTTCTCCGACATCGCTCCATTTTTCTCCGGCATCGCTCCGTTTCGGTGCGGCATCGCTCCGTTTTAGTGTGGCATCGCTCCGTTTTAGTGTGGCATCGCTCCGTTTTGGTGCGGCATCGCTCCGTTTTGGTGCGGCATCGCTCCGTTTTGGTGCGGCATCGCTCCGTTTTGGTGGGGCATGGCTCCGCTCTG